>OJKI01000253.1_pt1 | contig 22492 bp, 22 predicted proteins | sample 1596431 | NCBI WGS metagenome assembly OJKI01 (sample SAMEA4350165, study PRJEB24818) | metagenome | biome: human; feature: gut; material: faeces | place: Denmark | collected 2013-09 | reverse complement strand
ACCGCCCGTAGTCTCGTTTGGGCGGTACTTTGTGTAAGATTGGCAGTCCATTATTAAGTTTTTTATTATGTTCCCTTTGTACACCGTTGCAAAGCCTCCTTTTGAAATTACCAATCAAATGATTGATTATGTGGCGGAAATTGCGGAACTGATGGGAAAACTATCGGCTGTAGCTTCTCTTTCTACCAATCCGATGCTGCGGCGCAGCAATCGGATTAGAACCATCCATGGTTCTCTGGCCATCGAGCAGAACACCCTTTCCTTGGAGCAGGTAACTGCTGTGCTGAATGGAAAGCATGTCCTGGCTCCACCCAAGGATATTGTTGAAGTCAAGAATGCCTACGAAATTTATGAGAGGTTAGGTGAACTCGATCCTTATTCGGTGGAAGATCTGCTGACTGCCCATGGCATTATGACTCGGGACTTGGTCGAAGAATCCGGCATGTTACGAACACGACCTTGTAGGCGTAGTAGATAGCGAAGGACATGTCCTGCATTTCGGTACGCTTCCACAATATGTCCCTGACCTAGTCATGGCGCTGCTGGAATGGACAAAGACCAGCGAGGTGCACATGCTGATTCGTAGCTGTGTGTTCCACTATGAATTGGAACTGATCCACCCCTTTACCGATGGAAATGGGCGTGTGGGGTGACTGTGGCACACACTGCTGCTCTCCAAGTGGAATTCGGCGTTTGCCTGGCTCCCGGTGGAATCCATCATCCATGACCGCCAGCAAGAGTATTACGCAGCCATCAACGCCTCCAATGATGCCGGAGAGTCCACAGTATTTATTGAGTTTATGATGTCAGCTATCAAAGCATCACTCATAGAAGCAATCAATACGAGCAATGAAATGAGCGATGGAAAAATAAATAAGGTAGCCCTCCGCTGGAAGAAAATTGAGGAGTATCTTAAAACCCACGACTATATCATGAATGCCGATGTACGAGAGTTATGTGGGGTATCGGCTGCTACGGCAAATAGGACTTTATCCATGCTTACAATAGAGGGAAAACTTGTAAAATATCGTTGTGGTGGGCACTGGGCATACCACTTGGCTGTTTGACTATATGTTCTCCAGATAACTCTTTTGGCTTAAATAAGAATATATATTCTAGAGGATCAAATTTATGAGTTACTATAATTTCGCAGAACTTGGTGATTTAGAACGCACACTTTTTACCCAAAAACATTATCCTTGTGTTTTTATATCACACAAAAAAGAAGACGAGGTTGCCGCAATAGCTATTGGCAACTATTTAATCAATACGGTTGGTATTAACATATATTTGGACACTCAAGACTGTACATTGAAAGAAACTGTGAGTTCCGAGAACGATCAACGAATCGTTAAATCTATTCAAAAAGGGTTGACATGTAGTTCTCATCTTCTTTGCCTAGTATCTGACAAAACAAAGCTGTCTTGGTGGGTTCCTTATGAAATTGGTTTTGCCGACAAACAAGGAATAGACATTGCCGCATTAAAGCTTAAAGATGTCGACGATATTCCATCGTATCTAAAAATTAAAAAAGCTCTATTTAATACTAAAGATTTTCTACAGTACATAAGTGAATTGGGCCCATATGGAGCTATTATGGCAAAAGAGAACTATATCCGCTTTTCTGCATGCGATAATAGTGTATTAGCAGAATATATTGATTGATTAGGAGAAAATAAAAATGTATGGCTACTATACTCAACGTCACAAGGTTTTCATTAGCTTTTATCACCACGATGATCAAGTTTATAAAAACTATATTGATAGGTACTTAAGTAGTAATATTATCAATAAGTCTGTTATGGAAGGGGAATACTGTACCGACAACAGTGATGAATACATTAAGCGATTAATCCGAGAGGACAAAATTAGTGATTCATCCGTTGTTGTGGTGTTGGTTGGTCCAAACACAAAGAACAGAAAACATGTCGACTGGGAAATATACGCCGGGCTTCGTCCAAGCATTAATGGCAATTCAGGTCTTATCGGTATTTTCTTACCGACTGTACGTAAGGCACCAAATGGTGGCTACTATTATGCGGATATGCCAGCAAGATTGGCTGATAATATTGAATCTGGATATGCGGATTTTTATGATTGGGACTATGCAATTTCTCATTTTGATACATCATAGAAAAAGCATTTAATAATAGGGCATCTCGCCGGAATCTGATTGATAACTCTCGGCCTCAGATGAAACGGAATTTGGGGGTATAAACATGGAAATATTCGGCGTAGAGTTTGAGAGTTGGAATGTTGTGCTTCTCAGGCTTAACTGGTTTGCAATCATTCTACTTTTAGTGATTATTTTTGTTGTTTCTTGGATATACAGCGTTGTAAATAACCGTATTAGCAGAAAGTCAATCACAATCGATGAGATTAACTTGGGCATCGGTGATAGCAGCGTAAAACTAACGTACAACAAAAAAGACCAAGCAATCGCATACAAATTGTGGGTTGAACTGAGCACAAGAAAAATCGGTCTGATGTTTGATAAAGAGTATGATGTTATCACCGAGGTGTATAACTCTTGGTATGAATTCTTTAAAATCGCAAGAGAACTTCTCAAAGATATCCCTGCAAGCAGACTGCCTTACTCTAATGATTTGATTGTGTTGACGGAAAAAGTCCTGAACAAAGGACTTCGCCCTCACTTAACAACTTGGCAAGCAAAGTATCGTAAATGGTATGAAAAAGAACTGCTCAACAATACTGAAGATACCCCACAGGATCTCCAGAGAAAATACCCGTATTACGAGGAACTTGTCGATGACCTCATTACAACAAATAAGCGTATGATTGAATATAAAAAGCTTATGAAGAAAATAGCGTTTCCAGAGAAATAAACCAGCCCCTAGTAAGGAGAAAACACAATGAATTTTACACACTACGATTTGGGAAATCTTGAAAAAGGTAGAATTGTAGAGATAACATTACAGGGATCTGCTGCAAATGTACAACTGCTTGATAGCACCAATTTTTCAAGCTATAGAAACGGCAAAAATTATCGGTATATTGGAGGTTTAGCTAAGCGTTCTCCCGTTAGATTACAAACAACGCATTCTGGTCATTGGCATGTCGCCATAGATCTTCGTGGGCTCCGTGGAAATGTACGTTCGTCTGTTCGTGTTTTACCACGGGCGCTACCTACAATAACCCAAAAGGCACTGTCTGATGTTCCTTCACTGTTCCTTGGTAGAGAAGAGCCTCCGTTTTCTGGAGATTATACACCAAGAGACTACGATGTGTTCATATCTCATGCATCCGAAGATAAAGATGAAGTCGTACGACCACTCGCTATGGCATTGAAAGAAAAGGGATTGTCTGTTTGGTACGATGAGTTCGAACTAAAAATCGGAGATAGTTTACGAAGAAAAATTGATCTTGGTTTGGCGAAGAGCAATTTCGGCATTGTCGTCATTTCTCGTGATTTCATCAAAAAAGGATGGACCAACTACGAACTTGACGGGTTAATTACAAGATCCATTTCTGGCGAACAGCAACTTCTTCCCATCTGGCACAACATAACGAAGAAAGAAGTTATCGACTACAGCCCATCACTAGCAGACAAAGTGGCAAGAAATACGGCTATAAATACTGTCGAAGAAATTGCTGACGAAATAGCTGAAGTAATTCAAAATAGTTAACAAACTCGAATAATATGATGAGTGGCCGCTTAACTAAATAATCTAAACACTGATGCCCGGGGAGCCTTTTGGCCCTCCGGGCTTCGTTTACATTAGCAGCATCGCGATACATAGCTCCTTGATATGCCCAATATAGCCGCCACCTCCCGCTGCGCCATGCACCTGCCGCAGGGGATGCCGTAACGCAGCTTTACGACCGTGCGCTCCCGCGCGCTGAGCACGTCGTCTATCGCCTGCCAAAGCCGCTCCGCCTCCATGCTGCGCTCCGCCTCGTTATGCACATGGTCCGCATCCGTACCCAGTATGTCGCAAAGCGAAATCTCGTTGCCGTCGTTGTCCGTACCTATTGGCTCCATCAAATACACTTCGCCGTTCTGCTTCTTTTCCGCACGCAGGGACATGAGGATTTCATTCGCTATCCTCTCCTAACGGATACATAGGTTGGTCAATGGGCGGCAAATCTGCCTCTCCATCCTCCGCAAAGAGGTAAACATAGGCATTTTTGCCGTCCCAGACCACCTTTTTGACGATGGTGCGCAGCAGGCGTCGCTTTTCCTCCAGCGTGGCAGAATCCACCGCGCTGGCAAAGGATTCGATCATTTCCTGATGGAAGGCGAACTCCTGATGGAGCATCCGGCTCTGCTCGGTGAGCGCTTCCAGCTCGGCAAGGCGCAGCTGCTGTGTCTCGCTCTCCTGATGGAGTGCGTCAATCTGCTCCATGACATATTTCGCGGAGGTGTCGCTGGCAACAGACAGGGACTCCACCAACCGCTTGATGCGATCTTCCGTCTCGGCGTGTTTCTCCCGGAGCAGCGCAAGCTCTGCTTCGTAGCCCTCCTTGCTGCCGCTGATGACCTTCTTGGTCTGCGCCAGCAGCTTAGCAAGGGTCTCTTTGTCGGCGGACAGCTTGCGGATCTCCTCGATGATCTTGGCGTCCAGCGTGTTGCCGTTGCAGTTTTTCATAGAGCAGACTGTACCGTGACTGCGCTCCTTGGTGGAGCACATGTAGGTGTAGATCAGCTCACCGTCCGCCGTGCGGCGGTTGGTCAGTTTCGGGCGCATGTAATCGCCGCATTCGCCGCAGCGCAGCAGCCCGGACAGCAGCGCCACGTTGCTGCGGGCCCTGCGGTAGCTCTTGGATTTGTTGACGTCCAGCATGGCCTGCACCCGCACCCAATCGCTGCCCGCGATGATGCCCGGATGCTTGCCCACCGCCACGATCCATTCCTCCATGGGACGGATCTGGTTCGCCTTGCCGGGGCGCTGGAGCGTGCGGTTGTACGCCATGACTCCGTGCTCGCCGTCGAATTCCGAACGCTCGGCGAACAGGTCAACATTATTTTCTTTCAGATACTGATACGCCGTCTCGTCGGCGATCATGTAAACCGGGTTCGTGAGAATGCCCCGGATGGCAAAGCGGGTGAACTGCTTGCCGCGCTTCGTGACGCAGCGGTGCTCCAGCAGGTACTGATCGGTCTTGCTGAGCGAGCCGGTCTCCATGAACACCTCGAAGATCGTCTTGACCAGCTGGATTTCCTCCGGGATGGGTTTGAGCTTGCAGGCCTTCTTCACCTTGCCGTCCACCGTCACGCTGGACAGGCTTTCCGAGGCGTAGCCCGTGGGTGTTGTGCCGCCCAGCCAGCGTCCGGTCTTGGACAGCTCGTGCATGTTGTCCCGGATGCGCTCAGCGATGGTCTCCCGCTCCAGCTGGGAGAACACGGACGCAATGTACATCATGGCGCGTCCCATGGGCGAAGACGTGTCGAACTGCTCGCGGATGGAGATGAAGTCGATGTGCCGGTCACCCAAATCCTCGATGAGCTTGGCAAAGTCGCCGATGTTGCGGCTGATGCGGTCGAGGCGGTAGACCACGATGGCGGCAAAGGCGATCTTCTGGGAGTCCTTCATCATTTTCTTGAACTGCGGGCGCTCCAGATTGCCGCCGGAAAAGCCCTCGTCCTCGTAGACCAGCACGTTTTCCGCCGCTTCCTCGCCAAAGTGCATGGCGATGTACTGGCGGCAAAGCTCGATCTGGTTCTCGATGCTCTCGCCCTTGCCGGTGAATTTGGACTTACGGGAGTAGATGACATATTGCTTCGGCGTATCTTTCGTTTTCATGGCGGCACCTCGCGTTATTCGTTAGGTTGGTAGATATATTATAACGGATCGGAATCCATTTGAAAAGGTACCCAAGGGAAGAATCTGAAAATTTCTGCGGATAGGCAGAGGTTTTCGCGCGCTGATCGTGCCAGTTCGGAGGGCATCACTCATGTGAACCGAGAAAATGATTGATGGAATGAGTGATGCATGCTATTTAGGACATTATTGTTTTCGTCATCGACTGCATTCGTACAGTCCCGCCGCACGATTTTTGCGCATTGCTACTTGTCATACGTCAAGTTTATTTTGCGTCACAGCTTGTCATATGACAAGCTGCATCATAAAAACCGCCGCCCCGAACAGAAAATTGGGGCGGCGGTTTTATCATGCAAGGCTTCTCAGATATTCTTCTACGTTCTGATACTGAATGCCGTCTATCACTTGGCTTTCCCCGCGATAGAGGACGAACTTTCCGGTGATCGGGCCGTAGCGGTGCTCGGTCTGGGCGCATTTTTGTTCGTCGATCAGATGGCGGTACTGCTGTGGAGCGGCTTCTTCGCTGTGCTTGATCTCGAAAATCCGGCAGGAGCCCGCCTCCGGGTCAAACACCACCATGTCAAATTCGCCCACGGGGAATTGCAGGACAAATACCTGCTTCTTGGGGTTTGCCAGCTTGGTTTCCAGCAGGACAATGTCCTCCAGCATCCGCCCTTTGATCTCGGTCAGGATGCGCTGCTGCACGGCGGTGCGCTCCGCAAGAGACAGGGCACTGAACGTTTCATCCAACAGCAAACTGCGAATCAGCGCATCCGCCTGCGCATAGCGGAGACCCGGCTGTGCGATCACCGTGCGACTGGATTTCGTGCTGACATCCGGCAGGTGCAGCACATCGATCTCCCGCGTTAAGTCCAGCAAGTCCAGATACTCCTTGATCTCCGCCGCGTGAACATCGTCCAGCGCCACGGTCTGCTCTGCCCTGTTGCGGATCTCCAGCAGCTTCCGCAGGCTGTCGGTGACAAACGCAAGGTCGATGCGGTCGAGGATGTCCGTCGGATTTTTCCGATCCCGACGCAGATTGCTGGCGGAAATACCGAGGTCGTGGGACTTCCAATCCTGCGACAGCACCTCCAGCGTGAAGCGGTGGTTGATGTCCTCCACGACCCGGTTGATGGCGCTGGTCAGCTCGCCCTTCTCGTATAAATCCCGCAGGTGGCGGAAATGCCCCTCGTACTGATAGCAGCGCAGGGAGTGCTGGATGTTGCGGGCGATGGCGGTGTCCACATATTCGTCGGTGCTTTCCTTGCTGGCAAAGGTGGAGGTCTCGTTATAGTGGACGCCGCCGAGACTCATGGTGCCGCCGTAGCGGATATACTCGTCAATGCCGTGAACGCCGAGGACGGATTCAAACTCGCGGTAAGGGATGAATGTGGTGTGCAGCAGGATGCAGCGGTCGTAAAGCTGCTCGTCCTCGGTAAAGAGGAAGCCCAGCGAGTCCGTGCCGGAGAGTACGATCTTCATGCCGCAGGCTGCGAACACGTCAGAAAACAGCGCCGCGCCCTCGATGAAATCCTCCATCAGCGTCACTTCGTCGAGGAACACATAGCGAAAGCCCTGCGCTTCCAGCAGCTTGAGGTCGCGGTTCACATCTGCCAGCGTGTCTTTTGCGGTAATCTGAATGAATGCTGCCTTGGCAAGCTCCGTGTCGCTCATCTCCGCGAAAATCTGGCGGATCATGGTGGTCTTCCCCGTCCGGCGCAGGCCGTAGAGAATGAACACCTTGTCCTGCGGCTCGCCGTAGACAAAGTCGTGCAGTTGCCGGAAGCACTCGCGCCTGCGATAGCCGCGAACAGATGCCGCAAAGGAACGCAGCGCCTCGCCGGTGCGGACATTGGTGGTAAACGCGGAAAGGTTCGCAGATTTCGCCTTGGGCAGCTGCTTTTTCAGCGCTTTCAGCTCCTGTTCCAGTGCCTTCCGTCGCTCGATCTGCGCAAGGAAATTCTCCAATTCGTCAGCGGGAATATACTTCTCCCGCCGCTTCTTGTTCTCTGTCCAACGATGGTAGAAATAGTCCTTGCCTCTGACGGTTTTCTTCGTAATGGAACCGGCAGGCAAATTTGAGATCTGCTGCTCCAACTCTGTCACCCGTGCCTGCATATCGGATAATTCCATAGCGCACCTCCTGTGAGATACTATTCTATGCAGAATTATACCCCGTTATACCCAAGAAATCAAGGGTATAATGGGGTATAGCAGAATTATTACTCAGGGTCACAACAGCGCAGATATCATGAGAATGTGTTGCCACAAGTTGCTCGACTTTTGTTAGGAAATACGGTGCTATGGAATTCAAAGAAACCGGAGATTATGAATAAGAAGCAGATGCAAATTGCCAGCCAAATCAGTAAGCGGAAAGCACTCCATCCACCGTGCGCCAAGGACGAGAAGAAGCTTCAACGCTACTACGAGGGCAAGATAGCCGTGCTGCCGGACGTGTTCGATGTGACCACCGCTGTGGACTTTACCGGCTATAACCACCGCACCGTCTGCCAATGGATTCGAGTGGGAAAGCGTCAGCCTCTTTTTGCTGAAAATTATAATTAAATAATGGTAATTTGTGGAGACCAGCCTAGCAAAAATGCTTGACAAGGATGCTTTGAAGTCGTTGGCTGTCCGATAATGCTATTTCTCCATCATTCAATGCATCTGCTATGGCAACTCGTACGCATCCTTTGACCTTCTCATTTTTTGCAATCTGCTCCAATGTATGTGGGTAAAGGTTTAGCAGCCACGAAACATCAAATTTATTGAAATCAAATTTTGTGTATTCACAATAGAAGTCAAACGCCTCACTATTGCCGAGGAACTCCTGGAAGTCCTTTGCTTTGAGAACATTGAGAAGACACCAATAACCGACCTGATCTAATTCTTCATATGGTTGTTTAGTTGGATATACGACTACGCCATTGTTATTTTTATTTTTAGCCGCATCTATTCTTTGCTTAAGGTATACCTTCAGTTGCGTTTTAGCTGCTTTACTAATACGCGCATCACATTGCACAAGCATTTTAAACAAATCAAAGCTAAAATTCATTTGTATTAGTTTGTTAGCCCATGTGATAAGTTTTTTCTGTTGATTCTTTGAAACATATCCGCAGTAGTGCTGAGTTATCTGATAATACATCTGGGACAGATTATTATTTATAATCTGCGAGATTCTCATAGACAGTCTTCGCGAATAGTATTTCTCCTCTGGTGCAGAAATGTAATGGACAAGATTGCAATAATTGATACCCGTGCTTGCTGAGAACAACTCAAACCTCTCGCCCTTTTTTAAGGCAGCAATATGTTTATCCAAATACGAAATCAGAGTATTCTCTACGATTTTGCTCGTTGTTTTGCTGTACATTTTCCTGTGCACCAGTTGGCGATCAAGGAATAGGACCTTATCATTTATCAGTATTTCCCGAAACTCTTGTGCAAGGATGAAGCCGCATATCTTATCAACCAAACCCTGTGAAATGCTAACATATCTGAGTAATGCGAGACAATTCTTGATTTGCGTTTGTAATCCAATAACATCAATGTTGTTTTTTGAAGATTTGACCGCATAACTGTAGTAATCCAGCAAGTTGTTTACAGCGTTCTCTATCGAAGCCATATTCTGAAACTCGATTGTTTCAATATGGTATTTGCTTAATAGTGCGATTATTTCTTTGGCGTCAAAATACTCTATGAAACAGTGGAAATCAATTTCATCAAAATAAACATCATTTCCATCAATAAAAGGAAATGGCTGCTCATGTAATACTTTCTTTCCCTGTGTGGAGTATTTGTATACTAACAGGGACATCAGATTCTTCACTGCACTTCTATACTCGGAGAACACATCCGCTATGATTCCATTTCCGAGCAAGAAATGCAAATAATCGTTTACTCTGCAAATCGCCTTACCGCTGCTTGTCATGCCAAATTCTGTTGATCCAGACTCAATCGCTTTTTGAAGCTTTTGTCCGTCAGTAAAAGCCTCATACGAATATTTATATAGCATATTCGCACTATGAATATCTCTGAGGTTGTCATATATATTTCGGAATTCTACCGGAAGGCGTCTAAACAAGTTTTCAGCCTCTGAGTCATTTGGAGACAATGCTTCGACAGCATCAAGATCATAGCAGCGATACCATGTATTTACATTCTTGATTACTTTCCGTAGGCTGATGCAGTTGGACTCCGCAAAATAGTACAGCAGATAGTCCGAATCCTTAAAAGCTTGCTTTGCGATCTCAGAAAAGTGAAAGAACGCTTCGTCATAACGCCTTAGCCGAGATAGATAAAATGCTTTTTTATAGTTTTTATCCAGTGATTTATATGTCTTTTCTGAAAATGCGTGCATAGCAGAATAATCGAACAGAATACAATTCTTATCTGCAAACGGCACCTCGCCAGCAACAAAACGCCTGTATTTGTGACCATCTTCTACCTCAAGTATTCTCGCTTTTCTGAAGACATTGAGAATGCAATGGTATTTTCCCAATACATCTTTTGTAAGGTTATTCTGTTGAGAATCTGGCATTAGATTAATGGCAAAGAATCTCTTTAACAAAAGATCGTCCCTTTGAGATAAGCCAATAACTCCGTCGTCGCGTATTCTGATATATGGATACAGTCGTTTTGAAACGTCCTCGATTCGAAGGGCATTCAAACGGTCTAACGGTTGAAGCAAATTATACAGGATCTCAAATGCTTCGTCCTCTGATTTCCCCTCCAATGACAACTTAGATTGATTCTTTAGTGCAGCAAAGATCGCATTGTAGCGATCTAAATAATCGTCGGTTGAAGTAATGAGTTTATTCCATTCGACAACTGTGAGCCCCTTCGACTGCTGATAAATAAGCTCAGTATCTGTAAGGGCTGAGCTGCCAACATAAAGGAAGATAGGCTCTCGGAAGCTACCCTTAAGTAGCGTTTTCGTCCAGTTAAGAATCAGTTTAATATTATAATCATTCAGGCTGTATCCTATAAAAACAACGGTGTTGGTGGAAAAAATGGATTTCACCAAAGTTTCAATTAATTTAAAGTTCTCACTATAGTTGAGGTAATCCTCTTCTTTGAGCACAAAATTATTGTGCTTGAAATCTCCGTGTAGTTTTAGTATAAATCTATCTCCAAAGATAGTCGGAACATCTTCATCTTGTGAAACAACCTTAAAGCTTTGGCAATACTGGACTGCTGCGTCTTCCAATAGCGTGTCATAGTTGGTGGTAATAAAGGATACTGGATTTAGGTTTAGCATTTCCCGATGGATGGTATTGGGCAGCAAGGAAGCAGAGTACAGCTGTTCTTTGACAAACCTATAGTATTCTTCCTTGTTTTCCCCTAAAGAATAATAAAACATCTGCGGAATTTGAAGATTCTCATCGGAAGAGTACTCATCTTTTCGAGTTCGTCCCAGTTTATCGCTTATTGCGTGGATCAGGGCTTTCCAGGTTGGTGCTCCGGAGAGTGCCGATACGCCTGCACCGACGAAAAAAGTAAGCGCATTGTTTTGTGAAGCATTCAGTATTCTCTGTAGTTCTTTCTCATACATATACTAACCCTCATGCCGCAGCAAGTAATCATCTTGTTAGAATACAGTTGCTTATCCTTCCAGTCGGTGCCGGATATCGTTCAGCCATTCGCCCTTGTATTTGAAATAGCGGGGGCCGGCGACGGAGTATTTGCTGCCAGTGAGAAGCTGGGCTAAAGAAGAAAGCGAATAGCTCTGCCCCTGATAGCTAACTGTCTTATCATCTACGACGGTGCACTTGATTTCTGGGTTATTGCAGTATTCGATCTCTTCGCCGGGCTGGATATTACACATAGAAAAGCGGAAGGGCGACTGGCGCTCTTTGTGCTCGGCGTCGATCTCCTGGGCGGTTTCCTCTGCCTGCTTCTGGGCCTCGTCCATATCGATCCGTTTCAGCTTGTCCGCACAGCCGTGAATCTCTGCGATGGCCTCCAGGATGGAATAGGCGTCCTCCGGCGACATGGCGTAGAACTCACGCACGCGCTGCTTTCCGTTGAAGTTCTCGATGGAGCGCAGGTTTGGATTCAGCTTATCGATAATGCTATGGATTTTCAGATCAGAGAGCCGGGAATTGACCTCATATGTCGCATAGACGCGGAAGGCGAAGGGAATACACTCGCTCCGGTTCAGCTGCTGCAGCCGCTTGTCAATATCATCCGCATACCCGATCTTCACATATTCAGGGAAGGACGGGTTGGTCAGTATGTAAATGACTCCTGTTTTATCCATATAATCTCCTCCGCTTCTTTCACTTAAAATATAGCACCGTCAAACAGTCACTCCGCTAATGCTTTTCTAATAATCTCACTTCGTCGAGAAGCTATTTTTTCTAAAGACCCTTCCAGTTCTTTTATAGCCATTTCATAGTCCGCTACTTTCGACATAGCGTTGTTTTGTATTGAAATATCAGGAACAGTAAATGTAATTCCCTGTACTCTGTCGATGGAAGCACGATACGACCGAGAGAAGCCCATTTTTCCACCTTCGACTTCGAGAAGGTGTGCAAGATAACGAGGATTTACTTCAGAGGTCTTGCAACGGAGGACGCCGCAGTGATCTGTGGGATAGAACGGCATATCTGAAGGCAAATAGCTGGTCATCCAGTCTCCGTCAATTCCCCACAACACAGAAGGAACAGAGAAATCCGTGATCAGCAGCTTGTCAATAAAGCCAAATGGCGAAGTGACATTGGCGCTGTAAACGGGAATTGTACCATTCGATGCAAGTTCTTTGTCCAAAACTCGCTTGCCAATAGCAACACTGAATTTTTCCGTATCAGACAGGCTCAGTCTGTTCCCCTCCGTGGTCGACATAACAGCATTCAACTCTGCAAACAAATCAGCTGTCTTCTGCCTGTAGGTCTCAATGCTCATACGGGTGGCATTGTATTCCTCGTCGATTTTGGCACATTCGTCAATAACCTGTTGCTGGACTGGAATGGGCGGAACCGGAATCAGCATCTCTTCATAAAACGTTGCAGGTACACGACGATGTCCACTTGCTCCAGTCATTGCATCCTCAGCAGCTTTACGCACCGTAGTTTGATTGAGGAGAAGAAAGAGAAACTTAGTGAGAATTTCGCTTGCATGGCATCTAAAAGTATGGAACTCGCTACTACCAAATCCGATACCGTTCGTCAATCCCTCCGCAATTGCGCACTTTCCATTTTCCATGCATGGGGTTATTTTCGCAATAATGAAATCTCCCTCAGCAAAGTATGTATATCCTCCATTGCGTACTTCGCCGTAGGGACGATCAACTTTTCTTTCAATAAATCCTTCGCTGCTTACAGAGGCCATATCGATAAACGAAACAAGCAAATCGTCCGGAGTATCGTGAATCTCGGTTTTTGAGGTATTCAGATCACAAACTGAAGCAAGTTTTACCAATGGATACTTGCTTGATATATGGAAAGCTTTCTTAACGCTTGTTCTTAGAGCCTTGTTGAAATTAACTCTCGAATAATCAAGCATATTCTTTGTATTGACAACGGACGCATAGGTGGCCTGTTCTTCGTTGAAAGAAGGTGCCATTCCATCAAAAGACTTCTTGATGGAATGAGCAAGAGTCCCTTGTGCTACTCGATCCGCATCATCATACATCTTTCCGCCTGGCGTGATGATCTGAATGCCCTCATTACCCTTGCGGTTTGACCAGTCATATCCAAGAAATTCTTTCTGTGCCTTGTTGTCTGCCGGAGCCGTAATGATCACGGTTGTCTGCTGATACACCAGCGAGAAATAAAACAGTTTTTCCCGCTCTATGGAGTAAGTGTACGAATACAATTTTTCCAGATACACGGCTGCCTGCTCGTCAGCACTTTTCTGCTGATATGCTTTTGTTTTCAGCAGGTTCTTCGCATCTGCGGAATCGGCAAACGCCGTCACATACATTTTGAAGTATTTGGATCCTTCCAGGTCTGCAACGGAAAGGGATTTATTCAAGAAGGCTCTGTACTCATTCTCACCGACATCAATCTGTGTAAGATATGCCTCGAAAATGTCCTTATCTTTCCATTCAGCAAGCTCTGCACCGCTGAAAACCGCATCCACCGAATCTGCTGACAGGTCAATCTGTTTCGGCGGTTCATTGAATTTTTCCAGAAACATCACAACGGTATTGGTCCCGGTCGCGCCAAAGGTTTTGGAACCAAAGGCGGCAATTCCTCGGATATAGAAATTCTGCAAAAGCTGCTCCCTGGCTCCGGTGTAGCTTGCGCTGTCATTCGAGAGAATAGAACTCGGCAGGATCACCGCCGCGACTCCCTGCGGCTTTAGCAGCTGCGCAATTCGCTCTACAAACAGTGTTTCGATCTCTCCGCCGTTCATACCAATTCGGTCAAGAAGGGTAAAGCTGTTATTCTTAAGTTGTAAATGCTGCTTAAAATCTTTTACTGCATATGGCGGATTAGCCACCAGAATATCAAAAGTGCCGTTCTCGACCCCCTTATCAGGTGCATTTTCCAACCCGTCGCCGAAAATAATGTTGCCCTCTCCCGCGCCGTTCATAAACAGGGATATTTTTGCAACGCGGGCAAGACGATAGTCTTTTTCGATTCCGTAAATGTGATCTCTGGCCCATGCGTTATTTCCATCTGACTGCACGAAATAATTGATCGCTTCGATAGCTTCAGTCAAAAAGTGTCCAGCTCCACAGGCGTAGTCAATGACCTTTGGATAAATGTTTCCTCTATCAGACTTTACCATCCGGTCAACAGGAAGACTATCCCAAATGAAACGGGTTATCGGCATTGGCGTAAAGAATTGTCCTTCATTTTGCTTGAACCCCTTGTTCAGCAGCTGTTCAAAGAGATCGCCCAGGAATTGATGCTTGGACGGATAGACAATTCTGTATTTCTCAAACAACTGCACCATCTCAACGAGGATCTTCCCGTTTTGATAGAATAGTTCTTCATTGTGGACATCTTTGAAGGTAAAATCATTATTCGAATAGAATTTCAAAATACGGATCGTGTTCTGAAGATCCTCAATCGCCTGTTTGCGTTTGGAACCGGTATATGTCGAAAATAGCCGTTCTGGATAATCAGCAGAAATGTAAAAAGTTTTCTCGCGCATGAATTTCTTCATACCGTCTCGATGGAGCCGCTGGAGTCGATCTTGCAGAGTCTCGTATGTATCCGTTCCTTGCTTATACTGGAATTCTACTTCGTCGTCTTCACTCTTTGTGCTTTCATCGACAAGCTTACAAATAAACAGCGCAACAAGTCTGTTGAAAGCATTTTCCTTGTCACTCACATTATTGTGCCGCAGGATTTCTTCAAATTTGTTGACAATCTTATCATCTGGTGTGAAATCGCGAAGGTCCTTTTTCCGAAGCGGTTTTACCCCAATTTGATAGGCAACGGAATCTTCGGAGAAGATCAGATCGTCATGGATCTGACTTCCATAGGTTTCTTTCCATGCTTCATACTTGGCTGATGTGGTATGCGCATCCCGATAGAGCTTTATAGACTTATCCTTTTTTGAAAGCAGGATGATATTTGCATCGTCGGAACAGTCAATCGTAGGTGCTTTATATGCAATACAGCCACTCCTCAAATCAGAGGCATACAAAACCAGCCATTTGCAAGACTGCTCTTGCTGCCAATAGGAGAACAACTGCGCTCCGTCGCTTTTTGTATTATTAAGCGCTTTGTCGTACTCTCTGCCCCAGGTTTTGCACTCGATAATAAAAAGCATATTTCCGTTTGTATCACTTACGCAAATATCGGCGCGTCCGCCTTTGGCGTCGTGCCCAAGATGCCACTCTTTTTCCAGCTCTATATGTTCCGGACGATATCCTTTTGACAAAAGACGGCATACGCATTCAAATACAACGAAGTTCTCTTTCTGATCAAAACCATCGTTGCGCTCTCTGCCCTTTATTTCATTTGGATAAATCAGTCTTTTTGCTTGGAAATCTACTTTCAGGCTGCACCCAATCTCAGAAAATACCTTTTCATATATATCGCCATATGCAACAAATCCCAGAGTTTTTAAGGTGTCTTTCAAATTTGAAACATCTATCATAATCATCTGCTCCTTGCTCGTTCTATAATCCAAGGTACCGAAACACTATCGGCATTATTATAGGCTCCCCTAATTCTTCAGTGCTGTGATGGGCACCACATACACGCCATCCTCGCGCTGGTAGGCATAGGGGGAGGTGCCGGTCAAAACCATTAGGAAGGAGGGTTCTTTCATTTTTGTCGTGTCGATCTTACCAGCGACAATCTTCAGCGTATGCGCACCTTCCTCAATAAGCCTGTCTCCGCCGAGCTTGACCTCTACAAGGCCATAGCTTCCGTTGCGCAGATGGATAACGGCGTCGCACTCCAAGCCCTCTTTGGTGCGGAAATGATACACGCTGCCGTCCAGTGCTTCCGCGTAGACGCGCAGATCGCGGATGCAAAGCGTTTCAAAGAACAGACCGCAGGTCTCCAGGTCGTTCAGCAGATCACCTGGGCCAATGCCCAGCGCTGCAGTGGCGATAGAAGGATCGACAAAATAGCGTGTGTCGGATGTACGGATCGCTGTCTTGGAGCGAAGATTCGGACTCCAGGCAGGGCAATCCTCTATCACAAAGATCTTTTTCAGCGCATTCGTATAGGATACGACGGTATCCTTACTCAGCTCCATATCGTCACTGACATTAATATCCTCGCAGATCGTGGTGTTCGGTGCCTGTGTTCCCTGATGACGCGCAAGAGAACGCATCAAGAGCCGTGCGCGGGTCTCATTGCGGGAAACGCCGTCCACTCGGCTGATATCGGACTTCACAACTGCATCCAGGTAGTCAAAGGCTTGTACCAGTGCATCGTCGCCATCCAGGAAGGTCGCTTGGGGCCAGCCGCCGCGACAGATGAGAAATGCAATATCCTCCAGTGTAGACTTGTTTTCCGCAAAGATTGGTTTATCATCGGGGGAAAACAACGCACCGAGACTGACTGCGCCGGAGGACTCACCGGACTCATACAGGCTCATGGGCCGCATCTTGATCCACGCAAAGCGGCCGGTACCCGTATGATGCACCTGCTCCATCTCCGCAGGCACAGCGGAACCGGTCAACAGGAAGTGTCCGAGGCCGTCCCGGTGATCCACTTCAAACCGCATAGCATCCCACAGCTTGGGAGCCATTTGCCATTCGTCGATCAGGCGCGGCGTCTCACCCTGGAGGAGGGAACGAGGGCTGATATCCGCCAACTGGAGGTTTTGCTTTACCCGATCCGGGTCGCTCATATACAAAATACTGGAGGCGTGCTGTTCGCAGGTGGTTGTTTTTCCACACCATTTTGCTCCTTCCACAAGGATCGCGCCTTTGTTTCTCAGGCGATTTGCAATAGTCAAGTCAATCACTCTCGGCTTATAACTTGCCATATAGAGTCCCTCCACGCTATAGAATGACTGTATTATAGCGGATCAGCGCGTCCAATTCAAGTAAATCCTGCGATTTGGCGAAAATGTTTTCTGTGATACGGCAATATAATAACCATCGCATCGATGATGATTCGTTCCTCACATCGGCGCTATTAAGCTTGCAAATTGTTTTTCGCACGTTAACCTTTTCTTTCGGGTTACGCTACCATATGGGTGATGATAGAAGCCAACATGGCGAACGCGAAAGGAGGCACGATATGTACAACAGGTTTACGGAAAAGCGCAGGCGGTATCCGTGCAGTGCGGGGACTGTATCTACGCTGGGATGCTTCTTGAGCCGCCTCTCAAGGGGCTTTTCTGCGCAGTTCGACATATATTTCCAATCAGGAATAAGGGCTTGGGATTATCCCAAAATCGCCGCGTGTCCGGACAGCGGCTGTGCTTGCTAATCTACCAAATCCCAGTTTTCTCCGTTCCAACGCCGCTCTTTCTCTCCGCCGAAATCTGTGCTATACTGTAAGAAAATCAGCGGAAGGAGGGCTTTCTTATGGCACTCAAACGGGTATTTGCCGGGTTTTACACGCGGTACGACGGAAAGCCCATCTTCGTTGTTCGGGTGCTCAAGGACATCGACACCGGCGAGTCCATCGTGGTCTGCAAGGATGCCAGCTTTTCCAAAGAAGACAACGAGCATTACTACCTCATTCGGTACACGTCCTTCTGCGAACAGGTCGAGGTGGATGGTGTGCTGCGGGATAAATACGTCCGTCAAACCCGGCGCGAGATCGACGAAGGCACCGTCCGCGAAGTGTATGAGGACGGCTTTCCGGAGCCCAAAAGCAAGCCCTTCACTTATGTTGATGACGAGTACGCGGAGCGCGCCATCCGTTGCAGCAGAACCTACTATGAATACGCCAAGGACATCTGTGAAAACTACCGGATGGATCTGCGGCGATACAAACTCATCCGGGAGCGGAAGCAGTACATCGGCGTATCCAACCGCGAGGCATATCAGGCCATGTGTGAGGATCTCACGTTTGCTCAGCAGTCCCTCAAAACGGTGCTCAACGACTACGCCGATCTCTTCCGGAAGCGCTTTTCCGAGGGGCTGTCTATCCGCAAAGCAGCGGATGCCATGCAGCAGAATCGCGGCGTGATCGAGCGTCGGCAGGCTGCACTCTACCGGGCGTTTGCCCAGCTTTTGCAGCAGCGGGATGAGGCGGACGGCGTCTGTCGGCTGATGCAAAAAACTGAATACGATCAAAGGGATATAGAGGATTTGCTCGAATAATTGATGCAAATCCAAGCGCTTGTCGTAGTGGCAGGCGCTTCTTTTTTTGCCCTCGTTGTGACAAAACCGTGACGCCAGGCATCATTTTGTCCGTTGGAAAGTAGAAAGGGCAATTTGGAGCAGCGCACAGGGCTTGTCTCGCCGTCCTCAAAACTCTTTCGAGAAATCTGGGACAAAACCGGTCTCTGATTCACTTAGCCAAGTAGAGGGAGGATCAGGGGCAAGAAAAGTTTTTTGAAAGGGGGTGCCAAGTTTTTGAGGAAAAATGTCCATTAAAAGGTAGAGAGGAAAACGTCCGTGAGACAAAATCGTGACACTCTGATTTATTTTGTCCGTTGGTTATATAGAAGGGGAAAATATTTTCTCTCGACCCCTGTTTTTCTCTTGAAAAATGTCCGTTGTAAAGTGAAAGGCAAACAGCTTCGCTTCCAAGCCGCCCTTCAAACAAAGTTTTTCAAAATTGAAAGGAGAAACATTATGATCACTTACCACAACCGTACCCACATGACCGCTGTCCCCACAGAACTGCTGCAAGACACGCACCTTTCTGTTGAGGCAAAAGGCTTCGCCGCAATCCTCTACGCCCTTGGCGATGAAGGCGTTGAGCTGTCGGAACTGGCCTGTCAGCTGAACATGCCGGAGGAAAGGATTTCCGTTGTTTTAACAGAACTTGCCGACACGGATTACCTGCAAATCCAGAAGGAAGGCGATGATGAGTTCTGTCTGGAACTGAGGGGGAAGTAATACATGCCAGATCGCACGCGACCCATCCGCAAGGAAATCTGCCTGAACAAGCAGGAGTTAAATCTCGTACAGCACAAGATGCGCCAGTTGGGGACGCACAACTTCGGCGCTTACGCCCGGAAGATGCTAATCGACGGGTACATCATCAAGGTGGATTACACCGAGCAGAAAAGGTTAGCTGCCGCCGTCAGCCACGTCGCCTCGAACATCAACCAGATTTGCCGCCGTATCAACAGCACCGGGCACGTTTATGAAGATGACGTTGTCGAGCTGAAAGCGCGGCAGGCCGAGATCTGGGAGCTGCTGAAAGTACGGCAAAAGGACGAGCTTTGACCACAACGGGCTTTTCCATGTGTGGGTTTTCCGTCACCGGTTTTTCAGACGGTGGACAAGCTGACGCTCCGGAGCGTTCCGCAACCGGATTTCAGGACGACGGTTTTCGTGCCCTCCATCGGGGCCGAAATTCATCCTCTAACTAATAAGAAATAAATCAACTCTCAAAAGAATCAATCTATCAATCCAATCAATACACCTGATGGGATGGATGGGATAGGAGGTCAGATGAAAACCTTTTGCAAGCTCACGGCGCAGAGCCCGGCGGCGTCCTATGTACCGCTTCCGAGGTTCCTTCTCCAAGACGAAGCCCTGCGGGACATCAGCAACGACGCGAAGGTGCTCTATGCGCTGCTGCTGGATAGAGCCAGCATCTCCCGGCAGAACGGCTACGTCGAGCCGGACGGCACGATTCGGCTGTACTTCACCTTGGAGCAGGCGCAAACCAAGCTCCACCGCAGCCGCCAGAGCGCCACGCGGATCTTCCGGGAACTGGAGTACAGCGGCCTGATTGTTCGGCGCAAGCAGGGCTTGGGCAAGCCCGCCCTCATTACGCTGAACTACCCAGCGGATGCAAAGCTCATCGCAAAGGAGGGTGAAGATGTACAAGCTTGACCCCATCGAACGGCTGCCGGACGGCTCGCTCTTTCGCCTGACGCCGGGGCAGCTCCGCAGCGTGCGCGGCCTTACAAAGCGCTGCTGCAACTTTTCGGGCGGCGACTGTCTGCTGTTGGACGGCGCTTGCCCGCAGTACATCTCCCGCAGCCTGCTTTGCCGGTGGTTTCGCCGCGCCGTGCTGCCCCAGCAGCCAAAGCTGGAACAGGCCATCCTCAGCCCCAAGAAGCTGCGCCGCTGCGAAGTCTGCGGCACGGGCATCCTCGCCCGCTCCGGCAGGACAAAATACTGCCCCGCCTGCGCCAAGGAGGTTCACCGCCAGCAGAAGGCGAAATCCGCCCGCAAACGGCGCTCGGGCGTAGACAATTTGAGGGCGAAAAGCCCTTGAATTACAAGCCTTCCCGCACCGCCAAAGCCACGCGGCAATACGATTTCCCTCGCGTCCGCGAAATCGAGTTCTATTTGTCTACATAAGCGCCGGAACACACGCATAGATTGAAGCAGAAAATGCTCTGGAAAGGAGGGCAGCCATGGAAGTATTTCTGATCTTCCCGAAATCAAAGCAGGCGCAGCAGGAGCTTGGGCAGGAGCTGGCGAAGTTCCAGTCCGAGCAGGTGCTGAAAACTGTCCAGAAGCTGCCCTGCTCCACGGAGCAGAAGCTGGAGCTGGTGGACGCAGCCGTGAAGCACCTGAAAGCGCAGCAATAATACATAGCAAACGAGCAGGCCGGCATTGAACGCCGGTCTGCCCGTTTTTCATATGTTTCTCGCTGAATTTGGCCCCACAAGGTTCATATAGAGCTGCGCGATGGCTTCAAGCTCCCGCTGAGCGCAAGGTCAGTCACGCTGATAGATTGCCTCCAACCGTTTTCTGGATTCCACCAGTGTGTAGGCAGGTGCGCGGGAAAGCCGAGCGGTCTCTGCTGCCTCCAGCTTTGCGCGCAGCTTCAAGGTTTCCTCACGCTGTTCAGCTTTATCATGCGACAAATCAGAGATCATGCCATAGTCGTTGCGCAGCGCGGTCGAAGATTTAATAATCATCGGTCAGCATCTCCTGAATAATTCTACAATAATTCTATCGGAATTATTCGCAGCTTTCAAGGCTCTGTTTGAAATACTTCTCCCACGTGGATTTGAATATCTGCTTGCGGTTTTGCTCCCACTGCTTGAGACTGCCAAGGTTGACGCCCAGCTTGTCCGCATATTCTCTCTGCGTCAGCCCCAGTTTCGTTCGAATTGCCTTGATCTGCTTGCCTTGCCCATTTCTCAGAAATAGATTGTAGTCATCCAGAAGCATATCGACCGGCACTTCAAAAAGCTGCGCGATTTTCTCCATGTGCTCCGGCGGATAGAGGTCTTTGCCGTATTCCTCATAGTGGACATAGGTGCTCCGGTCTATCCCGGCGTAGTCTGCAACATCTCTCTGGCGCAGGCCTTTCTGGTAGCGAAGCCAGCGCAGCTTGTCCGCTGTTTCGGTGATTTCTGAGAAGTCCGAGAACTGCAAATTGAACTTTTCTGCGTCCTGAAACTTGTGCGGCAGTATCACCGGAAATTGAAGAATCTGGAGCGGGGCTACTTTTACCGCACCCGATACATTGGAAAGCAAAATATAGCAGCGGACTCCCACCCTCGCCAGCAGGCGCCATTTTGCCTCAAAAGGCGTCTGTTCCGCCACCTCAACCGCCGTTTCTTCCGTTGTGATAGTATAGCATTTTCTATACACCTTGCTGCATAAGCGGCGAGTGTTTTGCTCTTTGATGTGTTGAACGTGGACACGGCCTTTATAAGCCCCACCGTGCCGATGGATATCAAATCGTCGCTGTCCCGCTTGGGGGAGGCATACTTCTTCGCGATGTGTGCAACAAGCCTTAGATTGTGCTCTATCAGCTTTTCGCGCGCAAGCTCATCGCCCTGCGCCATGGCCTCAAGGCAGCGGCGCTCCTCCTCCGCCGGAAGCGGATCCGGAAAGGAGCTGTTCAGTCCAACATATCCCGTGAAGAAAAACAGCCGCGAAACGAGCCGCACAAACCATCCGAACATATTCGAACCTCCCCGTAAAAGCTAAGGTATGCTAAGAATATGCACGAAAATTGGGAAATATGAGGGGAGTATAAAACACAATGCAAGAGAGGGGCATTTATACTTGTGCATAACAGCACGGGTGAAGTATAATCAAAATATAAAGCCGGCTAAACTGAACTGCACCCCATTTGTTAGACATGTGATATAATGCTAACAAGTGGGGTGATTTCATATGGCAAAGAGTGGGACGAACAAAAAGTATACAGGCGAATTCAAGCAAATGGTTGTAGAAACCATGC
>OJKI01000245.1_pt1 | contig 22926 bp, 42 predicted proteins | sample 1596431 | NCBI WGS metagenome assembly OJKI01 (sample SAMEA4350165, study PRJEB24818) | metagenome | biome: human; feature: gut; material: faeces | place: Denmark | collected 2013-09 | reverse complement strand
CAAAAAGCTGATGAAGAGAAACACGAGCAGAATCAGCAGCGACGGCGTGAGAAAATTCCCGATGCGGCTGACGAGTTTGCCCGGCGTCATGCACAGCCACAGCGCAATGAGAAAGAACACCAGCGAACTAATATCCCCATGATGTACATATAAAACCTACATTACAGCAGCAAGTAAATGTGCAGTCTGAACTGCGTTTCGCGTCCTTTCCTTCCGATGAAATCGTATTCGATTCTCCGCACAATCGCTTTCATGAGGCGGTTTTTTTGTTCCGGAGAAATCGTTTCATCCCGCAACCCTGCAACAGCCTCTTTGAGCTTGACAATCTTGTCTTTGTAGTCAATCTCTTTCGGAAGGTTCTGCTTAGCCTCGTATATCTTCGACCGCAGTTCCTCCATCTGCGCGTGGAGGGCTTTGTTCCTTTTCAGAAATACTTCTTCGGTATATGTGCCACTTTCCAGCAAGTCATGCTGCCGGTCTTCCTTGGCGACCAGCGCATCCATTTCTTTGTTCATCTTCTCAATCATCTTCTTCTGGATGCTTGCAGCTTTGCCATCGTTGTTATGCAGCTTGACTTCCAGTTCCGGCAGGTGCTCCATTTCCAGCGCAAAAGCCACGGCATCCACAACAACGCGCAGCTTCGCGGAGTTCGCGTTGCAACCGCTCCGATTTCGGCACTCGACGCGCGTTTCAGCGTGCGGATAGGGATGCTGCGCCATAGCCTTCCCGCACTTGCAGCAAACGAGGATGCCAGCCAGCGGGTTCTTCAGATCCGTATCTACCTTCCTTCTCGGATTGTTGTCCATCTTCGCCTGTGCTGCCTCAAACAGCTCCAGTGGTACGATTGCAGGCTGCTTTCCTTTTGCGACGACAACTTCTTCCTTTGGCTGCTTCACGGAATGCAGGACGATTTCGCCGTTCTCGACGAATTTTTCCTTTCGCCTGTCTCCGAACACGACCAGTCCGATGTAGTGCCGATTTTTCAGCATGACACGGATGGAGGTTTTTTCCCATGACTCGGTGCGGTATGGTTTAATCCCCATCTTGTCAAAGTGGCGGGCAATCTCCAGATATGTCCGCCCTTCGTTGACGTACATTTCAAACGCCATCAGTACAGCCGGTGCATATTCGTTCGGTTCGAGTGTACAGTCCCCGTCGGTATTGACGACCTTGTTATATCCGAATGGTGGGATGTTGCCGATGTAGCATCCGCGCTTCACGGCGGCGATCCGACCGCGCAGCAGAATCTCCTTCGTGTATTCGAGAAAGTCATTGCCGCGCATCAACTCCTGCTCGAAGAATTTCCGCTGCATCTTGTTAGTGAGGTCGTATGTCATGGTCAGCGTGACGACCTCTGTCTTGGAGAACCGGAAGGCATTCACGCATTTCCCGCAATCCTCCAAGTCTCCGCGTGAAAGACGCTGCGGGTCTGCGCACAACACGCCGCGCAGCTTTGGGTTCTCAATCATCGAAAGAACGATGTTGAACTGCGGGCGTTCCGCAATCGTTTCACCGGAAACCACTTCCCGGAAAATGCAATGCTCCGGGATGCGACCTCCAAGGTCACGTTCTGCAAGCTCCTGCAAGAGTGATTCGTGCTTTTCCAGCACCTCCTCTACCGATTCGTGCGGGTTATCCGCACGAGATTTCCGCAAGTACATGATGTACTCATCTGCTGTCAAAATGTTGTCTGCCATTCCTTCTTTCCCCCTATGCTTGGTTACAAATGTAGTTGCAATTATTGCTGACAAAGATGAAAGTTTCACCCCCTTTTTCTTGGTATTTCCGCAGTGTCCCGGCAATCACCCCCTTTCAGAAGGGCACTCTATATATATCGTTACTCGCTCTCTTTATGCTCTGTCCTTGTTTCAGTTGCATTTCGTCGATACACCAAGTATTTTGCAAACTCAATGATTTCCTGATTTTCCTTATCAGAAAATTCAATGTCGCCAAGCTCTTTGCACCACGTTTCCATGTGACGCAACTGTATTCCATCCGCTGAAATATAAGAAGCAACCGCTAATTCCTCGGAATGATCCAAGCCAATCAGGTAGGCTGGCGTTGTGTTCAAGGCAGTGGCGAGCTTTGCAAGCACGTCTGAACTCACTTTGTCAATCGCTCCGCTTTCGTAGCGGTATACGGTTGACCGGTCTTTACCTATCGTCCTTGCTAAACTGTCAATCGACATTTTTAGCTCGATTCTTCGTCGTTTGATTCTTTTCCCTATTGTTTTCATTGGCGTTCATCCTTTCAATCTAACAATTTTTCGTTATGTCGCATAAATGCATCAAGATTGCATATTGTTATAATAAACCAGTTGTCGGACTATTCCATCTGGTGCTACTATTCCCAATAGACGAACGCCCCAGAAACGCTCGCCTGATTGTAGATCGAAAGGAGTAACAGCATGACCCCCAAGGAAGAACTGATCGCGTACATTAGGAGCCTCTCAGCGGAAGAAGCAAAAGAAGCGCTTCTTATCGCTTCTGCTTGGCTTTCAGAGCTGCAAGAAGCAAAGCAGCATCCTCGTCAGAAAGAGTCTTTACCATTTCAATTAGCGCATTGACGTTTTCTGAAAGCCCGTTATCTTCAGCGGGCTTTTCTTGCTCCACCTTATCTTCAATTAAGTCTGATTTCTGGATTCCGAAATAATCAGCCATAATTTCGATTCGATCTATACGCGGGTACTTTTTTCCGTTCACCCACTCCGTCACGGTGGAATAAGGAAAGCCCCATGTATTCGCGAGCTCACGCCTGTCTTTCCCTGATTGCTCAATATAGCGTTTCAGATTCTTTGAGAATATAGCCTTGTTACCAAGTGCACTCACCTTCATCACCTCCCTTCTGCTATATAATACACCTAAAGCGTTAGTAATTCAATAAGAAAAGAAAAAAATTACGCTTTAAGGGTTGACAAAACTATTTCAGTATAGTATCATGGCATTGTCGGAAAACGCTTAAAGCGTTACTTGAAAGGCAGGTGAGAATATGCGAATTACTTTGAAGGCTGCACGAGTCAACAAAAATTTGACTCAGGAACAGGTTGCGGACGAGTTGAAGGTGACCAAGAAAACCGTTGGCTCTTGGGAAAGTGGCAAAACCCGCCCGAAGCTGGAAAAGATTGAACCGTTGTGTGAGCTGTATGGCGTATCATACGACGACATCGCTTGGAATACCTAATTTTTTTGCTCGACATAACGCTTTAAGTGTTTTTGCGAAAAGGAGGAAACACAATGACCACTCGAGAGCAATTGAAGCTGATGGACGAAATCAGGAAGAAGAATGACGCGAGCATCGCCAAGTACATAGAACAAATGCGCGTGGAGGCAGCGAGCCACACGACGGAGCAGACGGCGATGACGCAAGGACAGGAGGCGTGAACATGGCGAAGGAATTTTTGACCGACGCGGAAGTCGAGCTTGAGATTGCGCGTCTGCTGGAAAGCGATACCGTGAAGCTGGCGAAAGCCGAGCAGCGGCTGAAATACCGTCGGCGGCAGTACCTCTATCAGCTCCGCTGGATGGAAAAGCTCGGAAAGGAGCTGGAAAGTCAGGGCAAGACGCTGGAAGACATCAAATCCCAGTATAACGCGATGGAGCTGGACGAAACGAGGTGAGCCGATGGAAGAGTATACGACCTGCACCTACAAGTACGGAAGCGCGGAAATCGTCGTATACCGACCGATTATCAAAGAGCAGGAACGCAAGAAGCGCGAGGAAGCCATCAAGCAGGCGCTTGTCTGCTACGGAAAGGCAAAGCTCACGCAGCGAGAGGAGGGAGCATGATGTTCATGACCGATGACCCTGCTGCGGACTATGACCGCTATTGCGCGGAGCTGGAACAGGCACGGTTCTTATTGCCTGAATGTTCTGAATGTGGGAAGAAAATCGAGGATGAGTTCTGCTACCAGGTCAATGACGAAATTATCTGCGAAGCCTGCATGGAGAAGTTCAGGAAATACACAATTGATTTGATGGGGTGACACGACATGAGCGGTTTGTGTGGCGCAGAAGCAAAGGAGTTCGTCAAGCTGGTCGATTCCCTCTGCGGACGGCGCTCTCGCTGGGAAGTATGGAAGGACATGACGTGGCTGTTTGCCACCACCATTTCCAACGCAGTGGATGGACGTCACCGCGAGAAGCGGGAGCAGCAGTACATGGACATCGCCAAGCATTACAGCAATGACGAGCTGGATACCTTCGCGAAGCTGTTTGCGCAGTTGGTCGTCATCCTTGAACAAAAGCGCGGCTATTGCGATTTTCTCGGCGAGCTGTTCATGATGCTGGAGCTTGGCAATGACGCTGGCGGGCAGTTCTTCACGCCATATGATGTGTGCAAGTTGATGGCAAAGGTCAGTATGCCCGATGTACAGGCGACAGTCAAGCGGGATGGATACATCAGCGTGAACGACCCAGCCTGCGGCGCGGGCGCGACGCTGATTGCGGCAGCAGACATCATGCTCAACGAGTACAACGTCAACTTCCAGACAAGAGCGTTGTTCGTTGGGCAGGACATCGACTACACAACCGGATTGATGTGCTACATCCAGATGTCGCTAATTGGCATGGCAGGCTACGTCCACATCGGCAATACACTGACAGAACCCATGACCGGACATGCCCTGTTCGGGGACGGCGGCGAGAACACTTGGTATACACCGATGTACTTCTCCGGAATCTGGGAAGGGCGCAGGCAATGCGCACTGATGGACAGATTCCTCCGCAGCGTGGCGCAACAGCAGCCAAACGAAAAGCAGCCGGAGGAACAGCACCCCGTCATGCCGGAAACGGAGACAATTCCAGTCAGACAGAAACCCACACAGAAAGCCAAGGCAAAAAACGAGCAAATGACACTATGGGAAATCTGCTCGGAAGTATGACGAAAATAGGAGGGAACAGAATGCAGAAAATCGACATTAAGGCATTGATGCACGTCAAGGCGTGCAAAGACAGGCTGACATTGCAACAGTACCGCACATTGCGCGGTCAGGTGTTAGCCGGTGATGGCGAAGGTGCTATGAAAGGGCTGCGGAGGCTGTTAAGCAATGGCAGTTGAAATGAAGGCTCTGAAAACGCACGAGGATTGGCTGGAAAACCGCCGGAAAGGTCTCGGCGGCAGTGAAGTCGCCGCTGTGGTCGGTATGAACCCATACATGAACAACGTGACCCTGTGGGAGCTGAAAACAGGAAGAAGGGAGCGCAAGGACATATCGGATAAACCATGTGTGCAGTACGGCACACAGGCAGAGAGATACCTGCGCGGGCTGTTCCGACTGGATTTTCCACAGTACCGTGTGGAATATGTGGAAAACAACACATGGAAAAACGACCGTTTTCCATGGGCAAAAGCCAGCTTGGATGGATGGATGTATGACCAAGACGGGCGCATGGGCGTGCTGGAGATTAAGACCAGTGAGATGCTTGGAGCGGCTCAGTGGGCGAAATGGCGAGACCAGATACCGCAAAACTACTTTTGCCAGTGCCTTTTCTATATGGCGGTGGTGGAGGCAGACTTCTGCCTCCTCAAAGCACAGCTTAAAACGGAGCGCGAAGACATGCCCAGACTGCAAACAAGGCACTACCTGATAAATCGGGACGATGTGCAGGACGACATCGACTATCTGATGACGAAAGGCGCGGAGTTCTGGGGTTATGTCGAAAGGGACGAACGACCGCCACTGGTGTTGCCGGAAGTCCTTTGAAAATAAAAGGAGGATACCACAATGGAACTGAAACTGATTCCCTACACAGTCCCGCAGTCCATTACATGGAACTATGAGGAACTGAAAGCAGAGCTGACCGCGAAGGCATCGGAGTATGCTTCCATCGTCTACACGGACGATCAGGTCAAGGCTGCTAAGGCTGACCGAGCGAACCTGAACCGGCTGAAGAAGGCGCTGAACGACGAACGCATCCGGCAGGAGCGGGAGTACATGCAGCCTTTCAACAACTTCAAGGCACAAATCAATGAGGTCATCGGCATCATTGACAAGCCTATTGAAGCCATCGACAGACAGGTGAAGGCGTTCGAGAACAAGCAGAAGGATGAAAAGCGCAAAGCAATCACCGACTACTGGGAGGAAACCGGTGCGCCTGAATGGATGCGCACCTACCAGACCGCATGGCTGAATGCCTCCCGCTCCTTGAAGGATGTCCAAGCGGAGATTGACAGCCTCATCGCACAATCGGAAAAAGACCTCGCTGTTATCCATGACCTGCCTGCTTACGCATTCGATGCAGAGAAAAACTACAAGCAGACACGTAGCCTGACGGAGGCTCTCAGCGAAGCTAAGCGTCTTGAAAAGCTGGAAGAGCAGAAGGCAGCCTACGAAAAGCGCAAGAGTGAGGCGGCAATTGCTCAGGGTTCCCGAACTGCTGAACCGGCGCATGAACCCGAACCGGCGCATGAACTGCCTGTAGAGCAACCGCGTGAGTGGGTATCATTCAAGGCACTGCTCACCACGGACGATGCGAAGGCGCTGAAAATTTTCTGCCAACAGCGCAGCATTAGGATTGAGGCTCTGGCTCTGTGATGGCTCTGAAAATCATGCTGGCATACAGGGAATGGCGGCAGGTCATTGCAGATTCGGATAACGAGAAATAGGAGGAGTAACTCATGGCAATTGCGGTGCAGATTACGGCAATCATCTGCGGCACCATCGTCGCTCTGGCATATGCCCTCGCACTGATGGTCTGGATTATTGGAAAGTATATGAACAACGAATAATGAAAGGACGATGAAATATGATTCAGAACAAGTTGGCGAAGCCTGCGGAAGATTCGCAAGAAAAGGCTATCGCGGAATACGAGGTTGGCGGTCAGACCGTTCGGATTAGTCCGAAGACAGTGCGAGCTTTCCTTGTCAACGGGAATGGTCAAGTTACCGATCAGGAAGTGATGATGTTCATTTCCTTGTGCAAGTATCAGCGGCTCAACCCCTTCCTGCGCGAGGCGTACCTGATTAAGTACGGCGACCAGCCTGCAACCATCGTCACCGGCAAAGAGGCGTTCATGAAGCGTGCTATGCGCAACCCGGCTTATGCAGGTTTTGAGGCTGGCGTTGTGGTGATGCTGGAGAACGGATTGATGGATAACCGTGTTGGTAGCATCGTGCTGGATGGTGAAAAACTTGTCGGCGGATGGGCAAAGATTCACGTCAAGGGCTGGGAAGTCCCGATGATGCTCACCGTGGCGTTCGATGAGTACGTTGGGCGAAAGAGCAACGGTGAAGTCAATCAGCAGTGGAGAACGAAGCCCGCGTCCATGATCCGCAAGGTGGCAATCGTTCAGGCGCTCCGTGAAGCCTTCCCGGAAGACCTTGGCGGCATGTATACAGCGGAGGAGCGTGCTGTTGCTGACCTCCCTGAAACCATCGTCAACCCGGATGCGTTGGAAGCTGAGACAGAGCCTATCGAGCCTCCCATGCAGGATAATCCGGTAGAGGAAGCAAAGCCAGTGCGGCAGAATACGATTCAAACAGACAGCAAGAAAAGCAGCGCAAGGGACGCGCTGTTCGGCAAGTAAAAACGACCCTTTCCGGTGGGTGGTTAAACCGGCATCGTTTTGAAAGGTGAAATAGCATGATGATTCAGATCGCGAAGGCAGAGGATATGCAGACCGTGGCGGTTATTCTGTTCAAGAATGGCTACACGGTGAAGAAGCAAACGACGAAGAACACCGCAGGCAAGGCAGTCACCTACCTTATAGCGGAGAAGGATGGTGTCCATGAATAAGCTCATCCTGATTGGGAATCTGACCAAGGCACCTGAGCTGAGAACTACGCAGAGCGGCACGAAGGTATGCAATTTCGACATTGCTGTCAATGATAAGCGCGGCGGGCAAAACAGTGTGCAGTATTTCCGCGTGAATGCTTGGCGGCAGTTGGGCGAGCTTTGCGCAAAGTATTTAGCAAAGGGACGCAAGGTGTTCGTCTCTGGCGCTTTGAGCTATCACACATATCAGGCAGCCGACGGAAGCACTCGCGTGCAGCTGGAAGTGACGGCAGACGACGTAGAGTTCCTATCCAGCCGAAGCGATGACAGTCCATCGGATACCGACGATGCTTCACCTGTTGCTCCTGTCGATTCCGCGCCGACCGCGCAGAATAACGGCTTCACGGCGGTCGAAACCGACGACTTGCCTTTCTGATAGGAGGTTCTCCCTATGACCATCGAAGAGAAAATGAATATCACGACGTGGCGGGCGCGGCAGCTCGCATATCTGGAAGAGCTGTACGCCCCGCGCGAACACATGGGCAAGCTGATGAGCCACCTCGGCGCACGGCACGTCTACATCCAGCTCTACAACACCATGCGCACCGCGCTGAACAGTATGCCGGAGCAGCCGAACACCTACGTCGCGATGGCGGTCTACCGCAAACTGCGCGAGGACATGTTCACGCTGGATGACATGCTCGACCAGCTGGAGGACACGGGGCTGTTCGACCCCGACGAGTGCGACCAGGACGAAATGGAGGGACTGCAATGAGCCTGAACCCGATTGGCTACGTCGTCCAGATTCACGTCACGGACGATATGTGCCTGTACTTCACCCACCTGACCCGTGGCGGGCTGGAACTGACCGCCGACCTTGACAAGGCAATGCTCTTCGACACCGTGGAGCGCGCCCGCGACTTCGCTTTCCACGCCAGCTACATTCTGCAAGTGGACGAGCAGAAGTTCACAGTGGAGGCTTGCTTCGAGATGGTGACGCCTGATGGCGAACTGGACTTGGTGGAGGAATCGCACCTGCTTCACCCAGACGAGACGGAGGAAACGCTGTGATTTGCAAGCAGTGCGGCGCGAGCTTCTCCCCGCGCACCGTCGTGCAGATCAACCGCCTTGAACCGGGCAGCATCGTCCGCATGGTCGGGTGAATCATTGGGTTCGGCGATGGCTGCCAATGATGGACTTCAGCGAGTATACAGTCAAGCAATCAGGTTACAGCCATTTGCCTCTGGAAAGCAAAATCAAGTACCTATCAATGGTCACAGGCTTTCGGGAATTGACTGTCTGTGACGACGTTACTGAGCATTACGAATACTGGAAAAACAACATCAACAGCAATCCGAATGATTGCTGCAATCTGAGGATGTGATTAAATGGGCAAAGCATCAAGGGACAAGGGCGCTCGCTTCGAGCGTTCCCTTGCCTCCAAGTTCCGGGAATACGGCTATGATGCCCGCAGAACGGCGCAGTATTGCGGCAAGACGGGCGATGCGTCTGACGTAGTAGGACTACCCGGAATCCACGTGGAGGCGAAGCACGTCGAGCAGATGCGCCTCTATGAGTGGATGACGCAGGCAATCCGTGACGCGGAAGCAGGGGGTGGAAACACCATCCCTGCCGTGTTTCACAAGAAGAACAATGCGGATATTCTCGTAACAATGCGGCTTTCGGACTGGATGAACCTTTATACGGAGTGGGAAGCCGGACACGACCTGAAAGAGAAGGAGCAGTAGGCAATGAAAGGTTGTTACAAGGCATCGTGGTATACCTGCGGCGGGAAAAAAGTCCCGATTCAATCCAATGCTCTCACGATGTATGCTTTTAACTTCACGAAACTGGTCGAGAAGGCGAAGGCACTCAGCTTCCACAACTCCTACGTTGGAATCATATCCAAGCACGGCGCGGTGAGGTAGGGCGCAAGGAAACGTGGAAGCCCTATGCGGCAGTATATAACGGCTGCGAAAAGGACGAGAAAAGCCGGAAGCAAATGTTCCATGATTGGGGGGGATGTGATGGTATTGTGGATTGTCCTTGGACTTGTTCTCATGTTTTATATTACATACAGGAACGAAACGCACGGAGGCTGAAATGATTGAGAATGCAGCGCTTCTTGCTGGCGCGGTTATCAAGCGCGCCATACTGGATTATAAAGGCTGTCTCCGGCACTACAAAACGCTGGACGAATGCCGGGAATCCACCTAGTATGAGCTGAAAGAGCTGGAAGCCTTCTTCCGGTCGTCATGGTGCGATCTGCTCTGCGAACTTTGCGGATACGAAAGCGGCGAGGGCATCATGCTGCAATGCAAAAAGGAAGCCATGAAGAGATGGCACAAGAAAGGAAATGCCAAGTGATTAAGATTGAGAACGTTGTGGTGAGCGGATGGGAAGCCGCCATCCGTGGAATGAGAAACCCCATGAATAGCTGGTCGCAGTCTGATAGTCATGTATGCAATGAGTGTGATGAAATGTCCTGGGAAATGCCCTGCGAGATGGTCAAGAACGACGATGAGCCGTGCAAAGACTGCAACAATGGCAAGTACGGCTATTGCATCGGCAAGAACGACTGGGTGCTGATGCGCAAGCTGTCGGCGGCTGGGTCTGTGCATGGGAAATATCTGCGGTTTATCACGGTCACGATGGATGTTACCGCGCCGATGTACTGGTGGTCTGAATATGATACATACAAGGTCGGCACAGTTGCCAACTCATGCTCGAAAATGCACAAACTTCTTCACAAACCATTTGAAATGTCTGATTTCAGTTTTGACAAGCTTCCCGGCTTTCAAAACGAAATCAAGCAGTTTAGACCGGTAGTTGACGAAGAAACGGAGCTGTGGAGAAGAATTGACGCTGACTATGATGTAAGTAATCATGGACGAGTAAGGCACGGCAGAAGAATCCTTTCGGGAAGCGTTCACCGCGACAATTATATTTTTGTCACGCTTCACGGGAAGCAAATTCCCGTCCACCGTCTTGTTGCAGAAGCGTTTATCCAAAACTACGAAAAGAAGCCGGAAGTTAATCACATTGACGGAAACAAAATGAATAATGCCGTTGATAATCTTGAATGGGTTACAAGAGCTGAAAACCAGAAACACGCCGTTGACAACGGCTTACAGCCTAAGCCAGCAAAAACCTATCAGGGAAAGTTTACGGCTGAACAGCGCGATGAAATCAAGCGTCTTTGGGATTCTGGAATGTTTAGCAGACGGCAGCTTTCAAAGAAATTTAGCGTTTCGCATACCTGCATAAACGACATAATCAACGACAAATACAAGTATGCGGAATCCGTGAATGTATTTGAAGAAGTCGCAAGACCGATAGTTGACACGCTGAACGAATTACGCGATTCATATTTTGCTTGCGAAAACGAAGTAAGCAAAAAACAGATTTGGCATTCAATCTTGCAGTTGCTTCCCGAAAGCTACAATCAGCGCAGGACGGTGCTGCTGAATTATGCGGTGCTTGCGAACATCTACCAGTACCGCAAAGAACACAAGCTCGACGAGTGGCGCGATTTCTGCAAGTGGATTGAGACATTGCCCTATTCGGAGGTGATAACGGGTGAACGAGACGCACAAGCGCCCGAAGCAGACGGAGCGAGTACTTGACTACATGCGCAGGCACGGGAGCATCACGACGCTGGACGCGATTCTCGACCTCGGTGTCCTCCGTCTTGCAAGCCGGATTTCCGAGCTGAAGAAGGCGGGTGTCCCCATCAAGCGGGACTGGATGAAGGTCAAGAACCGTTTCGGTGAGGACTGCAATGTCCTGCGGTACAGCATCGACAAGGGCGGCGATGACGGATGACCGAGAAGCCAAATCAGCAATGGCGGACAGGCGGCGATTGTGCAAAGTGCTATAACCGCCCTATCTGTGGGAAAGAATGTGCGGCACATGCGGACAGGCTTTCCCGGCAGGTGCGGAAGGCGCTTCTGCTGAAAGCAGACCAGAATAACGCCATTTTCAGAGATACGGAAGGAGGTGATTCCCTTGGCAGACGTTAAGTGGATTAAAATCACGACGGATATGTTCGACAATCGGAAAATCAAGCACTTGCGGAAGCTCCCCGACGGGAACAACATCGTCCTGATCTGGGTGATGCTCTTGACGATGGCGGGGCGCTGCAATTCCGGGGGCATGATTTTCTTGACAGAGAACATCCCCTACACGCCGAAAATGCTTGCCGACGAACTGGACTTTGAGGAAGCCACCGTCACACTTGCCTTGCAAGCGCTGGAACGTCTCGGCATGGTATCAACTACGGCAAACGGATTCTTAAACCTGCCGGGGTGGGAAGACCATCAGAACATTGAAGGCATGGAGAAAATCCGAGAAAGCAAGCGTCTTGCACAAGCACGGTGGAGAGAAAAGCAAAAGACGATTGCGGCGGCGGCTGAAAATTATGTAGATTCTACGGTAGATTCTACGGAGAACAAAAATAATAATGCAGATAAAGATAAAGAAGAAGATATAGAAAGAGAAGAAGAAAAGAATAGTATATTGTCCGCTTCTGACGAAGCGGGGGAACAACCCACCAAGCCGAAACGCAGTAAACGTTTCACGCCTCCCGAAGTTGACGATGTAGCTGCTTACTGCGAAGAGCGCAACAACGGCATTGATGCGCAGCACTTTGTGGACTACTACGAGGCGCGGGGCTGGATGATTGGAAAGAACCGCATGAAGGACTGGAAAGCAGCAGTCCGGACATGGGAACGAAACAGAGACGGAGGTGGCACGAATGGAAAGCCTGAAAAGCCTGCTTACGATGCAGGGGCTTTCGGAACAATCCTTTGACGGCATGGGCGCAATGCCCATGTCGCAGAAGGAACACGAGCAAAGCAAGGTGGACACCTACAATGCGGAGGAAGGCGAACTCAACCTGCAAGACGGCTACGACTGTCGCGTGTGCAAAAACAAGGGCTTTATTGCAAAGCTGGAATACAACGAAAATTTCGGCTACTGGCACGAAACGCTCTATCTTTGCAAGTGCAACAAGGCGCGTGGTGCAATTCGGCGGCTGGCACGATCTGGGCTGAAAGATGTGGTCAAGAAGTACTCTTTCGCCACCTATGAAGCAAAGGACGAATGGCAGAAGACAATTAAGGCAAAAGCAGAGGACTACCTCGAAACGGTCGGCGGCGGCGGATGGTTTTTCATCGGCGGGCAGTCCGGTGCGGGAAAAACGCACATCTGCACGGCAATCGCTGTCCAGTGTATCAAGCGGTGCATGAGCGTCAAGTATATGCTCTGGCGCGACGAAATCGCCCGAATCAAGGCGATTGTCAACGAACCTGACCTGTACAAGCAGGCAATGGACGAGCTGAAGCTGACGGATGTGCTGTACATAGACGACCTTTTCAAGGGCGGCAAGGACGATTTCGGGAAGGTGAAGCCGCCGACGGCTGCGGACATCAACGCCGCCTTTGAAATCCTCAATTATCGCTACAATACCGGGAAAGCGACCATCATCAGCAGCGAAAGGACGCTGGACGACCTGAACGAAATCGACGAAGCCATTGCCGGACGCATCGCGGAAAAGTCGAAACCGGGCGGGCATTGCATCAGCCTGCGCCGTGACCCGAAAAAAAACTGGCGGATGAACGGCATCACGGAACTATAAAAGGAATGGAGGAAGCATCATGGATAACGATATGCTGCGCAACGGCAGCGGATACATCGACCCGACGGCGGCGCAAGCCATGAAGAACATGGTTTACCCCGGCGAAATCTGGACGACGGCAACCGGGAAGGAGGTGCTTATCCTCAAAGACCACGGGAAAGTATGCACCGTGCTGACGCTGCTGGATGAAGAAAAGGCGGGCTGCATTGAGGTGGTCAGCCGTGCCAAGCGGTGGTGCAATCCGCTTTTCGTGACGTTCGTCACGCGGCAAAACATCGGCGGCTTCGTCAAGCGCCTCCACGCGGAGGACTTCGCGGACATCTGGGCGCGTGTGGCGGAGGGCATGGGATTCAGCGCGGACGGCGCGAGGGAAATCAACCGTCTGAAGGGCGAAAATGCTGACATGCGTGAAAAGCTCCGCCGGAGTGCGCTTGCGGCGCAGGCGGAGAAGGAAGCCATGCTCCCATACAAGACGATGTACTACGACTTGGTGGACAGACTGACAGGGAGGGTGAACGGATGAGGGCGAAAGAGTACTTGCAGCAGGTGCGAATCCTCGACGAGCGCATTAACTGCAAGCTGGCGGACGTGGCGCGGCTGCAAGACATGGCGACGCGCATCACGCCCATCATGCGGGAAGACGACGGGGCATCCGGTGGCGGATGCTCCCACGACCGTCTGGCGGACACCGTGGCGAAAATCGTGGATTTGAAAGCCGAAATCGACTGGGACATTGACCGTCTGTTTGACAAGAAAAAAGAGGTGTCGTCGCTGCTGGACAAGCTGACCGACAGGAGGTATTACGCGGTGCTTTTCCGGCGCTATATCCTCTTTGAGACATTCGAGCAGATCGCCTGCGAAATGACCTGCTCATGGCGAAATGCTTGCTATCTGCACGGGCAAGCGCTTGATGTATTCCAGCAGGTGATGGATAAGGAGGACAAGGGCAATGACGAAGGCTGAAATCATTTCGTCCCTTCTTGCCCAAGCGAGGGACAAGGATGCCCTTGCCAACGGCGAGGCGGACAGCATTTTCGCGGATGATGCGCGGGCGCTCCGGGAGGCGGCGGAACTGCTGAAATCCGTGCCGGGATGGGTGTCCGTGGCGGACAGACTGCCGAATGATGACGCGACGCGGCTGGTCTGGATTGGCGGCTTGCGCAGCTATGCGGTCGCGGACTACTACGGCGACGGTGAGTGGATAGACCGCGACTATTGCAATCTCACACGCGATGTCACGCACTGGATGCCGCTGCCGGATGAGCCGAAGGAGAATCAAGGCGATGAGTGAGAAAAAGCAGATGCCGAAATGCCCGTACTGCGGATGGAAAATGCAACCTCATTTTGACTATCCAAGGATGAAGTATTCCGATGTGCAGTTTTACTGTAATAGCTGCGGCGCAATGTCTCCGCTTGCAAGGGGTTATCAGTGCAGCGCGGAAAGTTCTGAAAACGCACTAAAAGAAGCCTATGAAAAGGCAATGCGGCGCTACGAAGAGCCGAACCGTGTGCTGACGCTGGAAGAGGTGCTGGAAATTGCAAGGCAAAACGAGGACGGCTATAATCACGTCTGCTGGCTGGAAGAAGAGATTATATGTCTGATAAGCATTCCGGGAATCTTAGAAGGACGTGGCTCTCGTGATGGCGTCTATGTAAATTTCGACTTCAATGAAATTCTGATTAAAAAACCGACTTTTGTCAAGGCAGAGGAATACGGCAAAACATGGCGCTGCTGGATGAGGAATCCGACGGAGCAGGAAATGAGGGACACGCCGTGGGAGGTATGAAGATGAGCGATAACAAGCAAATTCCGCGCTGTCCGTACTGCGACAATGAAATGAAATACGTTGTACTCGACATGATAAGAAGAACAGCGCGGCTACGTTGCCCGACGTGCGATTCAGAATTTCCGCCAATGGAGGAAGAAAGTGACGATGACAACTAAGAAGCGCTACGCTCTGACTCTTTACGAAAGCGTTATGCAAAACAAAAAGACATCCAGCGTATGGTTAGAACTGCGCGACAGCATCCCGGTTCGTGCGTGGTTAAAAACGGACGTGTATCCGTGGCGTGCTATACCTTACAACATTGGCGTTAGTGCATTTGACGTTTATCATGAGGACTACTTGATAAAGTGGCGGTGCTGGGCAAAAGAGCCGACGCTTGAAGAAATGGAGGCTTTGCCGTGGGTGGAATAAAAATGAGTAAGTTCAAGGAAGTACCGCGCTGTCCGTATTGCGGCGGAGAAATGAGAATCGAAAAGCCGATATTCGCGGACAAATTCGATGCGTCTTTAGTAAACGCAAAAGCAGGGTGGTGCACGCAAGCGACTTGTAACAAATGTTGGTCGGTTGCGCCGTTTGTTTCGGGCATGGAAACAGAGCAAGATGCTTATGAAGCTGTATGCGAAATGGCTATGCAGCAGTACGAGGAGCCTAACCGGGTGCTGACGCTGGATGAAGTGTTGGAAATTGCATGTGACGACTACAACACAGAGCAAGAAACCGTGATGTATTTGGAATACGGAGAGGGCTATGAAGGATATGCCATCGTTACCGATTTGGAGACGGATGGCTCGAAAATATTGCTCGAATTTTCTGGTATTGGCGGCGGGGTTAAACAAAACGAGAAAGACTATGGAAGCCTTTGGCGGTGCTGGAAGCGCAAGCCGACGAAAAACGAGCGGGAAAACACGCCGTGGGAGGACAAAGATGATGAATAAGAAAAGAAGAACGCCGCGTTGTCCCTACTGCGGCGGAGAAATGGAAATGCACGAACCTCTTTATTGGATTATCTACTGGAGCTGTGCGACGTGCGCGGCAAAGGCTCCGACTTGTGAAACCAGAGAAGCTGCTTATAAAGCTGCGTTGCGGCGGTATAACGGTGCAAATCGTGTGCTGTCTCTTGCGGAGATTGATAGTAGAGTTGGAGAGCCTGTGTGTTTGGAAGATTACGATGAAGATGGTGATTTGTGCTATCGCACACGGACTGTGACGCGCCAAGAATATGAAAGTCATAGAATCTATTTCAATTCTGGGCGAAAATGGTACGATGCTAACGAATATCTTTCAACGTGGCGCTGCTGGTTAAGAGAGCCGACGCGTGAAGAAATGGAGGCTATGCCGTGGGAGATGAAACACAATGAGCATTAAGCCTATTTCGTTCAACACAGCAAGGGTACAAGCGATTCTCAAGGGGAGAAAAACGCAGGAGCGAAGAATTGTCAAAGGGCTTGATGGGCTTCGCGCTTATCGCGCAGAGCCTTCTGGAGATGAGACCTACGAACAATGGGATTTTCTCTATGGTGGTGCGCTACCGGGTGGAGGATTGTTCGATGCCTATCAAACGATAAAAGCCCCATATGCTGTCGGCGACATCCTATGGGTTCGGGAAACATGGTGTGCGTACTATTTGCCGCATGGAGCAACTGTTTACGCATATCGAGCAACCGATCCGAACGGGAACAAGAGACCGACAGGAACGGAATATGATGACCCATGGGAGATTTCTCCTTGGGAACCATCAAACCACATGCCGAAGGAAGCAGCTCGCATCTTTCTGCGGGTAACGGAAGTGCTTCCCGAACTCGATATGTATATGCACTGCTGGGTGTGGGTGATTAAGTTTGAGCGCTGCGAAAAGCCAGAGAAATAATTGGCGAATATACGATGACAATATGTTGGAGGTGGAGCATGGGCACTAAGACAAAAATCGACTGGTGCGATAGCACATGGAATCCAGTAACTGGTTGTCTGCACGGGTGCGAATACTGCTACGCGCGGAAGATCGCGGAGCGGTTCGCGGGGTGGAACTCGCTGGAAAGCAGAGGAACTGTAAAGGGCACTACCTTCTGGCGGCAGGACGGAGCTTGCGAACCGCTGTTTGATGTAAGCGACATGCAGGCAAAAACGCAGAAAGGCGGCAAGGTTGTTCCCGCGCCGTATCCGTTTGGGTTTTGCCCAACATTCCACCGCTACAAGCTGGATGAACCGCAGCACTGGAAAGAGCCCCGCACCATCTTCGTATGCTCCATGGCTGACCTGTTCGGGGATTGGGTTCCGGGCGAATGGATTGAGCAGGTGTTCGAGGCTTGCGAGGCAGCGCCGCAGCATCGGTATCTGTTTCTCACCAAGAACCCGAAACGATATGTAGACCTGTACAGAAACGGTATCCTGCGCGTTCGTGATTCTTTCTGGTATGGCTCAACAATAATGGGCGCAAACGAACCATTCTTTTTCAGCCGGACGCCGGATGACAATCCGCATACGTTCTGCTCCATAGAGCCGATTCTCGAACCGGTTGGAACCATGCAGGAAATGCCTGATTGGGTGATTGTAGGCGCAGAAACCGGCAATCGAAGAGGCAAGGTTGTGCCACAGAAGGAATGGATTGATGAAATCGCCGCAGAGTGCAAGCGGCACAGGAAACCGCTCTTCATGAAAGACAGTCTGCGCGACTTGATGGGCGACGACTTCAAGCAGGAATTTCCTTGGGAGGTGGACAAATGAATCGACAGCAGCGGAGGGCGCAGAAGCATCAGCCCCAAACAGCTTGGAACGAGGAAGTATACAAAGAGGGTTTCCGCGATGGCTCATCGGCAGCATACAAGATGGCGTATGCTGCTGTGTGCTTCATCCTCCATCGTCTCTACGGCTTCGGTCAGGAGCGCTGCCACAAGGTGCTGGTAGAGCTTGAACGGGAGATGTCTCCGGGAGGTCAGCTGACCATCAGCGGCGCAATAGATCAGGTTTTCGATGAAATGGGCTTGCACTTAAACTTCGAGGAACCATTCGACAGAATTGAAAAGGTGGAGAAAAAGCGATGAGGGCAGTTGTCCTATTGGCACTTGTGGCGACGATGGTATGCCTTGCTTGCCTGTTTGTCGATAAGCGATAATATGCTACCACTTTCAGAAAATTTTTTCTGAGATTCAGCCCATATTTCATAGTATTTCATATTGCATCGGTGCTATACTGCAAGTGGATATTTACAGCCTGACGGGTTATCTCGTCGGGCATTTTTTATGCAATAAATAGGGGGACGCTGCTGGCTTCTGCCACACTTGCGGCGTGGGGTGCGCAGAAGGCGGGAGCTGCGCGGTAAAGATACTATGCGAAAAGGATGTGGTGACATGGGTAAGTTGCACGAGCGCTACCTCGTACCCACCGTTTTCTGTATTCGATAGCAAACAAGGCTATTGGCAGGATCGGAAGCGCGAATGGAAAGCAATCGGTCTACAAAGCGAAGTTGGGCGCGATAATGCTCTGCTTGGAAACGGAATGCTGGAGCTTGCGCAAAAGCACGGCATGAGCCTTACCGGAACGAGCATTTTTGATCCTGTTCTGTGCGAGGTCATATACAACTGGTTCTCGCCAAAGGGCGGAATCGTGTATGACCCATTTGCAGGCGGTTCTGTTCGCGGGGTTGTTGCTGAAATGCTGGAACGGCATTATATAGGCATTGACCTCTCGCAGGAGCAGGTGGATGCGAACCAGATGAACGCAGACAAGCTGGGTGTGACTCCGGCATGGCACTGCGACGACAGTAGAAATGCAGACCAATACATACCAGACGGAAGTGCCGATCTGGTTTTTTCGTGTCCTCCATACCACAACTTGGAGAAATACAGCGACCATCCGCTCGACCTCTCCAACATGAATTATTCCGATTTTCTGGAAGCATACAGCGACATTATTTCCCTGTCATGCCGGAAGCTGAAAGAAAATCGGTTCGCCGTGTTTGTGGTTGGTGACATTCGGGACAGTAAAGGCGCGTATAGGGACTTCGTAAGCACAACGAAGCGCCTTTTCAGAGAGAATGACCTTTGCCTGTATAACGAGAGCATCCTGCTCGAACAGTACGGGACAGCGCCAATGAGGGCGAGCTTGGTTTTTGGCTCGCGCCGAAAAACGGTGAAAGTACACCAGAACGTGCTGATTTTCTACAAGGGAAACATCAAGGCTATTCCTGATGTGTTCGACAACGACTTCCGATGGGCTGACTTGCAGCGTTTTCAGTAGAAAGAGGGTGATGATGTGGGAAGAGCAAGAAAATTCGGCAGTGCAGCTGCGCTTGAAAAGGCATGGGGAGAATACAAAGCGTACTGTGACAGCAAGACCGTTGCCACAACGGCATTTTCACCGAGAAACGGTGTATTTGTTACACAAGAAGTTCCCCACCCCATCACCTACACAATCAAAGGCTTCTGCGCTTACGTCGGCATGACTGAGGCAGCATTTTACGATTTATACAATAAGGATGAAAAACTTGAGTTGGTCATCGCGCGTATGAAACAGGACTGCGAGATTGATGCACGAGAGAAGTTTGAAAACGGCACGATTGACTCACGCCTCGCCGGTCTTTGGATGTCTCACTACGGGTACACGACAAAGACAGACACGGAAGTCAAGTCAAACGTCGGTGTGACAATCATCGACGATTTCGGAGATGATGACGAGTGAGCGAAGTACGGCTTTCGAGCCTTATTGCAAAGCCGTTCATCCCTGTTCATCGCGATATCAAGCACGGAGGGCACAGCGAATATTGGCTTGATGGTGGGCGCGGCTCGCTGAAATCCTCATTCATCTCCATAGAGGTAATCCTGCTGCTGATTCAGAATCCGCTGATGCACGCGATAATCTATAGGCGCGTTGGCAATACGCTGCGAGAATCGGTCTATGAGCAGATTATCTGGGCAATTGACATGCTTGGGCTGCACGAACAGTTCCAGTATCGTGTTTCGCCGCTTGAAATCCGCTACAAGGAAACCGGACAGCGCATTATTTTCAGAGGCGCAGATGACCCGATGAAATCCAAGTCGATTAAGATTTCCTTCGGTTACTTCGGCATTCTGTGGTTCGAGGAGCTTGCGGAGTTCGCGGGGATGGATGATATTCGCACTATCAAAGCATCCATCATCCGAGGCGGCGACCGCTCTTATACCTTTTACAGTTACAATCCGCCGCAGACTGCTCGCAACTGGGTGAATAAAGAAGCGCTCATCCCCAAAACAACCCGTCTGGTGCACCACAGCACCTATCTGGGCGCGCCTCCGGAGTGGCTGGGCAAAGAGTTCATTGCCGAAGCGGAAGCCCTCAGAAAGGCAAATGAACGCGCCTATCGCCATATGTATCTGGGCGAAGTGACCGGCACTGGCGGTCAGGTCTTTACCAATCTCGTGATCCGTGCAATTCCGGACGATGAGCTTGATAGATACGGACGGCGTTATAACGGTCTCGACTTCGGCTTTGCGGTCGATCCGGATGCCTATGTGCGCTGGACGTATGATTCAAGGCTACGGAAGATTCTCGCGGTCGATGAGTTCTATGGCTCTGGCAACTCAATGAGCAGACTTTCTGGTGAGGTTGGTAAGCGTGCAGGTCGTGATGTTATTCGTTGCGACAGCGCAGACCCACGAATGATTTCGGAGCTGTGTTCAAGCGGTGTGCTTGCGATTGGCGTGAAGAAAGGGGCAGGCAGTGTTGAGCATGGTATGCGCTGGCTACAAAGCCTCGCCGAAATCGTCATCGACCCGAAGCGCACACCCAATATCGCCAAGGAGTTCTCAGCTTACGAATACGAAACCGACAAGAACGGCGACTTTTTACCATCCTATCCCGATAGAGATAACCACACAATTGACGCTACCCGTTACTCGCTGGAAGAAGAAATGGCGAAGGGTATCGTTAAGGCGGTCAGGAGGTTGAGATAATGTGCAAACATATATGGAAAACAGCAGGCAGTCTGCGCGTGTGTCCGCGCTGTGGGCTGACTGTCAGTCTGTTTGACGGCAAGGTGATGCTTGACAAGGCACTACCAAAGGTGCTGAACAGGAAGAAGGGCGGCAAATGAGAGATACTTTGTTGAAGAAAAGCCCGGTCAGGTGCAAAAAGCAGAAATACCCGGATTACACAGCCGAGGTAGAAGCACTGGATACAGGCGGCATTACGGACGAGCTGCTGCGGCGCATCATCAGGAAGCACCGGTATAACGCTGAATATAACAAGAGCCTGATTGAACGATATGAAGCGCTGGCAGAAGGCGTTCCGATATTTGACCGCGAGCCGCGCTTTAGTGATGGCGAAGATGCAATCAACCACAAGCTCAACAACGACTTTTTTTCCGAGATTGTGGACTTCAAGACAGGCTACTTTGCTGGAAACCCTATCGGCTACAGCTACAGCGACACCGAAGAAAGCATGAAGGACACCGGCGAAGCTGGCGACAGCAAGAGTGAACAGGAAGCAGCCCGCGACGCGGCAAGCAAGGCAATCACGGACTTTGTGACGCGCTCCAACATGTTTGACATTGACATGGAATGCACGAAGTTTGCAGCCATTTGTGGCTATGCTGGGCGGCTTTTCTACATAGACGAGGACGGCAACGAGCGTGTGATGGTCGTGCCTCCGAATGAGTGCATTATCCTCTCCAAGACGCGCGACATCACGCAGCCGACATTCGGGGTGCGCTACTACACCATCAAGGACATCAACGACAATGATATTGTCAAGGCAGAGTATTACGACAGCAACAGAATCTACTACTACGAGGGTACCAGCGTGAGCAGTTTGACGCTCATCCGGCAGGAAGTGAACCTTTTTGACGGATGCCCGCTCCAAGGAATCCCAAACAACCTTGAAATGAAGGGAGACGCAGAGAAGGTTCTGACGCTGATTGACGCATACGACCGTGCGCTCTCCGACAACTCGAACGAAGCTGATGCGTTCGCAAACGCATATATGGTGTATGAGAATGTCGATGTGGACGAGGAAGAAGCGAGAAAGTCGCAGGTCAGCGGAGCAATACAGTTCTTCTCGCCTGACGGCAAGGGCAAGGTGTACTTTCTGACAAAGGACATCAACGACGGCTTTATTGAGCACCACCTTGACCGGCTGGAAGATAACATCTACCGATTCTCCAAAACTCCTAACATGGAAGATGAAGCGTTTGGCACAGCAAGCGGAATCAGCCTGAAGTTCAAGCTGACAGGGCTTGAGACAAAGTGTGGCATGTTTGAGGCAAAGATGATGTCGGCGGGGACGTACATGTTCACGCTGCTGGCAAAGTGCTGGGCGAAGAAAACAATCAAGATTGACCCGCTGCAATGCGTCATGAGCTTCAAGCGCAACTTCCCGCTCGACCTTCTTAGCGAGGCACAGGCGGTGCAGGCTCTTATTGCTGCCGGTCTGCCAAAGCGTGTTGCCTTCGACGTTGCCCTCTCCTGCGTCGATGATGTTGACTGGGTGATGCAGCAGATCGAAGAAGAAAAGACTGATATACAGATTCCATCACTTACTGATGGCGAGGAGGAATAATGAATCTTGATGTACTTGTGATGATAAAGAAAGATGGCTTGGTCATCAATCGCTTTGGAAGTAAAGGTACGAGCACGTCAGATGATAAAACAGCAATCCTTGGCTTTGCTGTTCTTGATGTATCTGTGCTGGCATGATGAATGTACTTATGGAGGATAATGATATGGCGTATGAAAAACAGAATTTTAAGGGTGGAAATATCCTAAAGGCTGAACAGCTGAATCACATGGAGGACGGCATTGCAAAGCTCGAAACCAGCATGA
>OJKI01000243.1_pt1 | contig 23041 bp, 19 predicted proteins | sample 1596431 | NCBI WGS metagenome assembly OJKI01 (sample SAMEA4350165, study PRJEB24818) | metagenome | biome: human; feature: gut; material: faeces | place: Denmark | collected 2013-09 | reverse complement strand
CGGTCACGGACGCATTGAACAAGCTTGCCTCCAGCGAGGTGCTAAACGGCAGCATCGAGCTGCACAATCAGATGGTCGATAACGCGAAAAACGCGGCGGCCAAGCTCCAGACGCATCTTGAAGCGCTGCGCGCCATCCTTCCGGAAAACAGCGCGCTGAGCGGAACGGCATACGTTGCCAACACCCTCGACGCACTCATCGAGCGCACAAAGCAGATGCAGAACCAGCTCGACCTGCTTTATAACGACGCAAGCTTCGTCGAGGACGCGGCGAACATCACCGGCGCGTGCGCCGACACGGTGTCGCTCATGCGCTCGATGATAACAAACCAGCTTAAAACCGGCATCGACATGATGCTCACGAATCTCTCGAGCACGCTGAACATGATGAGCCCGCTCATCTCGAGCCTCGGCATAACGCTTGACGATATCGCGCCCGTCGTCGAGTCGGCCGGCGATACGCTTTCGTATGTCTCCTCGGCAATGACAAGGCTCCAGTCGCTTATGAACCGCGTTGCGGATGCCTGCGACGATCTTCTTGTCAAGATAAACGAGGGCACGTCCGACGAAAGACTCCAGACGCTCATAACCGTCCTCAACGGCAATGCGGAAAAATACGCGGAATTCCTCTCCTCGCCGGTGAGCGTGACGGAGGAGACCATCTATCCCGTTGCAAGCTACGGCGACGCAATGACGCCGTTCTATTCCGCACTGGCCATTTGGGTCGGCGGCGTTATACTCACCGCGATACTCAAGGTCGAGGCCGAGCCTAAGGGTCTGCGCAACGTGACCGAAGGGCAGAAGTACTGGGGCAAGTTCCTCCTGTTCTTCGTCCTCGGGCAGATACAGACGGTAGTCAATGTTTTGGGCGATATATATCTGCTCGGCTGCCAGTGTCAGGAGCCGGTCATGTTCTGGGTGGCGTCGGCAATAGCGAGCTTTGCCTTCACGGCGGTGATCTATTCGCTGGCGCTGGCGTTCGGCGATATCGGCAAGGCGATCGTAATAGTCATCGTCGTCATGCAGGTCGCAGGCTCCTCCGGCTCCTACCCGATCGAGATCCTGCCGGATATATTCAGCAAGATCTATCTCTTCTTCCCCTTCCCGTACGCCATAAACGCAATGCGCGAGGCGATATGCGGCATGTATCAATGGGACTACTGGATCTATCTCGGCGAGCTTATGATATTCGCCGTCGGCGGCATACTCATCGGCCTTGTGCTGAGAAAGCCGTTTATAAAACTCAACCGCTTCGTCGAGCACGAAGTGGAGAAATCGGGGGTGCTGTGATATGGCAAAGAAACTCAATGTCCGCGTCCGCGAAAACAGCACCGATGTGCTTTACGGCAAGCTGCTTATGTACGCCGAGCAGGTGCACCAGGGCAACAAGCGCCGCATAAGGCACGGCCTTGTGAGCCTTATAGTGATCCCGATCGTTCTCATAGTTGTTCTTCTTCTGACAGAAAGCTCGCGCATAGTGTTCCTGCTTATCTGGATCGCGTGCATGTTCGTCGTTGCGGCGTTTTTGCTGTACGTCGCTTATTCCGACTGGATGCTGCAAACCACGATAAATGAGTTGTCGCGCGATGAGCTGGGCGAGCTGGACAGCCTCATAACCGTCAAGCAGCCGCACAGCCTCAAGCTGCTGAAAAAGCTTGAAGAGGAGGTGACGAAGTGAAAAATATCCTGACTATATGCAGAAACGACCTGCGCAGAATATCTTCAAACGTCGTCGCCATAGTCCTCGTCCTCGGTCTTGCCGTTGTTCCGTGCCTGTATGCATGGTTCAACATCTTCTCAAACTGGGATCCCTACGGTCCGGACGCTACCTCTCGCATAAAGGTTGCCGTCGCATCGGAGGACGCCGGCGCCTCGGTGCTTGGACTTAAAATAAACATCGGCTCGCAGGTCATATCGGCGCTCGAGGCAAACGACACCATCGGCTGGCAGTTTGTTGACACAAAGCAGGAAGCGCTTGACCTTGTTTACAGCGGCGACTGCTACGCGGCCCTCGTCGTTCCCGATGATTTCACCGCAAACGTCACAAGCTTTTTAAGCAGCGACATCACCAATCCCGATATCATTTTCTATCAGAACGACAAGAAAAACGCCATCGCGCCGAAGATAACCGGCAAGGCAAAGACTGCCGTTCAGGAGCAGGTAAACGCCACCTTCGTTCAGACGATATCCGACGATATCGCGTCGCTGATCTCCGTTGCCAACGCAAACGGCATCTCGGCCGAGGATCTTCTCAACGATCTGAGCAAGGACATAAACGACCTGAGCACCAAGCTTTCCGACTGCTGCGCGGCTCTGAGCGCGGCAAACGGACTGACAAACTCCGCGCGAAACCTTATAAACGTTTCGGTGAAGCTGTGCAACAGCACCTCGGCAAGCCTTGAGCAGTCAAAGGCTCTGCTGAACAAAACCGGCGACGACGCGGCAACGATAAATAACCGCATCGACACGACGGTGCAGAGCGTGACCACCGCGCTTGCGCAGGCAGACTCCAACCTCGCCGCCATTCAGGCAAGCCTCGAAGACGCTTTTTCCGACATAAACCGCTATAACGACTACGTTTCCACCGGCCTTGCAGCCGACGTCGCCATGCTCGATGCGTTCAGCACCAATTGCAGCGATATGGCGCAGTCGTTCACGTCCATCGGCTTTGACGCGGCGGCAGCTCAGATGAACGCGCTTGCCTCGAAGCTCAAAGCCCTCAGCTCCGCTCTGTCGAGCCTCAAGGAGGCAAACGACGACAGCTGGGCCGGTATCCGCGAGCAGCAGGCCGCGCTCATCGACCAGATCACCTCCGCACGCGAGACGATCAGCAATCTCTCGGCAAGCGTCAGCGGCGAGCTTTCGCCGAAGCTGCACGAGGCGCTGAACAAGGCTCAGGGCGCATCGTCGTCCGTCAGCTCCGTGCTCGGCAAGCTGCAAAGATCGACGAGCGCACTCAGCGGAACGCTCAACTCCTACCTCGGCTCCATCGGAACGATGCAGACCGGCTTTGCCGACACGCAGAAGGCCATTGAGGGCGCGCAGGCCGAGCTGAAGGTCGTTTCCGAGTTCGTATCCGCCCTTGCGGGCAGCAATCTGCTGGCCGAGGTCTCGGATACGCTCGAGAGCGAGGGCGACCTTGTCGGCAATTATCTCGCCTCGCCCATAAAGATGGACACCGTCATCAAATTCGACATCAAAACCTACGGCTCGGCAATGGCTCCGTTCTACACCGTTCTTGCCCAGTGGGTCGGCGCGCTTCTGAGCGCCGTGTTCCTCAAGGTCAAGATCCGCAAGGAGCATGAGCCGGCAAACCTGCGTCTGCACGAAAGATTTTTCGGCAGATACGGTCTGTTCTTCCTCGTAGCAATCGGTCAGGCGATCATAGTATCGCTCGGCGATCTGTTCTATGTCCAGATCCAGTGCGTTGCACCGTGGCGGTTTTTACTCGCGACCGTGGTGACGGGACTTTGCTTCTCACTCATAAACTACGCGCTTGTTTTTGCGCTTGATAACATAGGCATGGCGATCTCCGTTATCGTTATGGTCTTGCAGGTCGGCGGCTCCGGCGGAACGTACCCCGTCGAGGTGCTGCCGGAGATATTCCGCAAGATGTATGACTTCATGCCGTTTAAATATGCAATGAACGCAATGCGCGAGACCATCGGAGGAATGTACGGCGATGTGTATCTGCACAACATTGTTGTCCTCCTGTGTATATGCGTCGGTTCGATCATTCTCGGACTTGCGCTGTACTATCCCTGCCTTGGTCTGAACCGCTTAATTGAATCAAGTAAAAGAAAGAGTGAGATTATGCTATGATCATCGATTTCAAAGCGCATGTTATGCCCGGCATGGACAAAACCTGCAAAAACCGGATCGACACTATTCGCCGCCTTATGGCGGCGAAGGATGCCGGGGTCGATCTGATCGTCGCCGCGCCCGTTTACGATCCCGACGAGTGCAGCGTCGAGGAGTTTCTTGACCGCCGCCGCCAGAGCGAGGATATCCTCGGCAGCCTCATGAACGATGAGCTTCCCGAGGTCATGACGGCCGCGATGATCAAATTCAGTCCCAAGCTTCTGACAGCCGACGGGCTGGATAAGCTCTGCTTCGGCGACAGGTGCTTTATCCTGAACATGAGGGACACAACATGGGATGACACCACCGAGGCCGTGCTGCGCAGGCTCACGGGAAGGCTGTGCCTGAACGTCATCCTTGCCGACGCGAGCGAGGATGTGCTCAAAAACAGCGATAAGCTCCAGCAGCTCGGCGTCCACGTCATGCTCGATCTCGAGGAGATTCACCACAAAAAACAGATCCGCGCCTATCTTCCGCTGATCGGAAGCGGCCTTATCTGCGCCATCGGCAGCGACTGGGGTTCGGAGGCGCCCTATCGTTTCCTGCGCAAGACCAAAAGGCGTATGGACGAAGCGTTTGACACCGTTATGGCAGCGTCCGCGCATCTGCTCGGCAGATAACGCCACAGCACGCAAAGAAATAGAGACGATTTTACCCCCGGCGGAATCCGCCGGGGGTTAAATCATGTGTGGGTGTGTGATGCGGTTTATCCGCGGCGGTCAGGGTAAAAGAAAATCCCGAAGCCCAAAAGCTTCGGGATCAACTATGGTGGACGATACAAGACTCGAACTTGTGACCTCCCGCACGTCAAGCGGATGCGCTACCAGCTGCGCCAATCGTCCGTTTTTCATCGGCAACGGTTATTCTACCTGATGCCGATGAATTTGTAAACAGTTTTTTTCAGTTTCTCACATAAACCGTGCATTCGGCGGTTTTTCCATAGCACGAGAGGGTAACCTTCATTGTGCCGGCGCTCACGCCCGTTACGGTGCATGTGCCGTTTTCGTTGACTGTCACGGTCGTGATGCTCGGATCGGACGAGGACCACTCACACTCGCCGGCGACAGTCATGGGGAAGTGCGAGCCCGTGAGAGTTATCGACTGTCCGACCTGGAACGCAAACTCCGTGCAGGGCAACTCAAAGCCCGTGAATATGCCCATCCTCGAAAAAGCCGAGGAGTTCATAATCAAGGCACAGGAAAGCGGCTTCGTGCGCAGCGACGTTGACGCAAAAGTTCTGGCCGACGATCTGTGCATCGTCGAAAAGGGCACGATATTTGACTGGTGCATTTGCTCGGGCAGCTATGATCTCCGTGAGTACGCCGACCGTATCCTCCGCGCTCACCTGCGCGCCTACGTCACCGACGCATATATCGAAAAATTTACAGATAGCTTTAAATAAAAAAACCGGCTGTAAGCCGGTTTTTTTATATTGTTTCGTATTCTGCGTCATTTTCGATCATGCATGCAATCCTGGCGCTCTCTTCGAGCTCCTCTATGCCGAAAAAAGCATCCATAAGGCTTTTTCCGCCAACGATAGCACCATGGTTTTTGAGAAGATAAGCATCTCCTGTGTCGAGGTTTTCCTTAAACGCCGTAAAAAGCTCGTCCGAACCGGGCCTGCCATATGGTATAAGTCCTATCCTGCCTACCTTCATTCCGAGATACGGCGTGTAAGGTGGAATAATTTCCGTGTTCGCGGCAAACTTGCGGCACGACCACAAGACGGCATTAGGGCCGTGGGTGTGTATAACTGCCTGCACGCTTTCATCGTGCTCATAATAGTACCTGTGCAGCGTCAGCTCCTTGCTGGGTTTGAGTGAGTTGAGCCGCTCGCCTAAGAGCGATACCACCGCAAAATCGTCGGACGTGAGCGTACCGAAGCATGTTCCGCTGGCAGTGATATATATTCTACCATCGTGCAGGAAGCTGAGGTTCGCCGACGAACCGGAGGTCTTCCCGCGCTCGAACAGGCTGTGGGCTATCCACACCGCGTCTTTGAGCTTTTGCTCAAGCGTCATACTCATATTCCTCGCCTGCCCTTCGTAGTCATTTCAAGAGCAGCGTGGAAGAAATCCTCCCTGCCGAAGTTGCCGGACTTGAGAACGAGACGCAGCTCCGGCTTTTTCACGGGCATCATGACCGGAACTCCGGGCGCAACACTCTCGCCGATAAGATATGCACCAAAGTCGAGCGCCTTTGCAACAGCGCCGGATGTCTCTCCACCTGCGACAATGATCTGCGTATAGCCGTCCTTTTCAGCCATAAGTGCAAGCTCGGAGATGAGCTTTTCAAGCGCTGCTGAGACCTGTGGACGGAGAGCATCGGGTATGCGGGATATCTCCTGTGCACTCTCGGAGCTGTAAAGCAGCACTCCGTCACGTCCTGCAACCTCTTCCCACAGCGATACACTGCTCTGGGTTCCGTCAATCGCTTTCATGGGATCGATCTTTATCGCCGAATGATCCGCTTTATAGTCGGTTATCTGCCTCAGCGTCATGCTTGAGCAGCTTCCTGCAAGCAGAATACTCTTCCCCGCCGCGGTGCAGCTCACATTATCGGCAAGCGCTTTTTTGCAGTTGGGATTGACCGCCGCGAGCAGGCCAGAACCTCCGCTAAGTATCTTAACGCCGCCAAAAAGCGAATAGATGAGCTCATTGTGCTCCTGCTCGAAGTAATCGGGAATGATGTAAAAGTGTTCCGACTGCGTTGAAAAGCGCTCCAGCATCGACTCAACGTGCTCTTGTCCGGCGAGCATATCCTCTATCGTTACAACATGGCAGGGATATTTGCTCTGCTCACACATGAGCTCGGATATATCCGAGGCCCACATCGGATTTACCGGATGATCCTTCATGTGCGTAAGGTGCAGCGGCACGCCGCCGACAAACAGTCGCCCGTTTTTTACCGTTCTTCCGTTCACGGGCAGAGCCGGACAAAGGATAGTGTATTTTTCGCCGAGCTCGGACAACGCCGCATCCATAACGGGGCCTATGTTGCCCTCACGAGTGGAATCAAACGTCGAGCAGTACTTGTAATAAAGCTGCTTTGCACCGACGGCCAGCAGCCATCGGAATGCCTCGGTACAGTCGCGCACTGCCTCCGCGGCGGGCGTTGACCGGCATTTTAGAGCTATGACCACCGCATCGCAGTCCGCGATCTCGGTGCTGTCCTTCGGCAGACCGGTGCACATTGTGACCCTTAACCCGGCAGAGCGGAGAAACGATGCCGCATCACTTGCACCGGTGAAATCATCCGCGACGCAGCCCAACAAAATATTGCTTTTCTTCATTGCATTGTGCTCCTTAAAAAATAGGATAAGGATTTTGTCCTTATCCTATTTCATGTTAATTATCCTCTTGCCTTATCAATGAGGTCAAGAACGGGCTTAATGGTATCGTTGCCCTCGTACATGCTTGCGGTCGCGGCTCTGAACTCGGTGAGGTCGGGACGGATAATGGTGACGCCCATTTCTTCCATCTTGTCAAGAGTTTTTGCCTCCTCGCTTGCAACGACGGTGCGGCTCTTTTCGGTGATCTCACGGCCTACCTCAAGAATGATCTTCTGGAGCTCTTCGGGGAAGGACTGGAAGGTCTCCTCATTGAAGAACAGCGAGCCTTCGTAGGGAACATGCTCGGTCATGATCGCATAGGGTGCAACTTCGTAGAAGTTCATATTCATGGTCAGCATGATATCGTTTTCCTGACCCTGAACGACATTATTCTGGATGGAGGTGTAGACCTCGGACAGTGCCATGGGAACGGGCGCAGTCCCGAAGCACTCCCAGACCTTCATATAGGTAGTGATGGTCGGAACGCGGATCTTGAGGCCCTTGAGGTCATTAAGATTGTTTACAGCCTTGGTACAGCTGAGGTTGCGGTTAAGTCCGTCAAGAACTGTGACCATGCGGATATTTGCCTTTTCGGCTACGAGCTCTGCGCACTCGTCAAAGTACTCGTCCCAGAACTTGTCGCGGTGTTCGTCGTTATCATAGAGATAGGGCATGCCCCAGACGTCGAAGAGGGGGTTAACTTCGCCCAGAGAGCTGAAGCCGTCCATAACTATATCGACGGTGCCGAGTTCAAGCCCCTCAAGGGCATCGACGAGGCCGCCGAGCTGGCCGGATGCAAACACTTCACCGGTTACCTTGCCTCCGGTGCGTTCGCTGACCTTGTCCAGAAACTCCTGAGCGAGAACAGTCATGTAATAGTCGGAAGTTTCTGTCGTTGCGAGCTTCCAGTGATAGCTGTAATCACCTTCCGCCTTCTGATTGCCATTGTCCTTGCCGTCGCCGCAGCCGGTGCAGAGGCTGAGCATAAGCACAATAGCGAGGGCAAATGCTGCGAATTTTCTGAGATTCTTCATTTTTTCCTCCTGTTTTTAATTTTCTTTTTCATCCAAAACCCACTCAGGCAAGCAGACGTGGCAGCCAGAGTGAAAGCTCTTCCACATAGGTTATTATCATAAGGCCGACAAAGTTTGCCGCCAGAAACGGCATGCTCGCCTTGAATTGCTTTTCAAACGGTATATCCGCAATGGCGGCAGCTATATACTGGTTCTCGCCGACGGGCGGAGTAGTGAGGCCCAGAGCAAGGTTTACGACCATGATAATGCCGAAGTGCACGGGGTCAACGCCGAGAGCAAGCGCCTGCGGAAGCAATATCGGCGTTACGATAAGGATACCTGCGACCGATTCAATGAAGCAGCCTATAAACAGGAATATAAGGTTACATATCAGCAGGAACATGAACTTGTTTCCGGCGATACTGCCGACCGCGCTGCCGAGCAGCGAGGACACGCCATTTGCCGTCAGCAGCCAGCTGAACGCACCGGATGCCGACACAATTATGAGCACCATGACGGTGTTGGTCAGAGCTCCGCCCAGAATGCCGCCGATATTTGTGCTGTCGACCTCCTTATACCAGAAGCGGGCAACAAGATAACCGTAGACACAGGCAACGGCTCCCGCCTCGGTCGGGGAGAAGAAACCGCCATAAATACCGCCGAGGAGAATAACCGGCACCAGCAGTGCGGGGATCGCATCGACAAAACTCAGCCACAGCTCCTTGAGTGAGAAATCCGTGGTCTGCTCTATGTGGCGCTTTCCGGCCTCGCCTCGCGCTGTTATCATAAAGATGATGGCAAGCAGTATGCCGGGAACTATACCGGCAACAAACAGATCGCCTATCGATGTGTTAGAGCAAACGCCGTACATTATCATCGTTATGCTCGGCGGGATTATAACGCCGAGGCCGCCGGCAACAGCCGTAAGACCAGCAACGAAATCCGCAGGATAGCCCTTTTTCTTCATGTCGGGGATGAGCGTCGAGCCTATCGCCGCGCAGGTCGCGGCAGCGGAGCCCGAAAGAGCGCCGAAGAACGCACATGCAACGATGACGACGTGGGCAAGACCGCCCTTCATCCAGCCGACGAGCGCGTTTGCAAATCTTACTATACGCCGCGACATTCCGCCGACCTCCATAAGCTTACCCGCCAGCATGAAAAACGGTATTGCCATCATTGTGAACGAATCGACGGCAACGAACATGCGCTGTGCAAATGTTGCGACCGGCATTCCGCTCAGCAGCATCACGGCCGCCGTCGGCAGTCCGATGCAGACTATGAGAGGCGCACCCAGGAAAAGCAGGACCAGCAGCAGTCCGAACAGAACTATCGTTGTTACTAACGGAGTCATTTGATCTCCTCCTTTCCGTTTGCGCCGTCCTTTTGAAGCCTTGCAATATCAACTATCTGCTTTGCCGAGAATATCACGCACAGCACACCGCTGAGCGCAAGTGCAGCAACGATTGCCGCGTAAGGCATCTGCGTTACGTTGTACACCTGATGCTTTTTGATCGTCAGCATCATGTAAAGAACTGATGAATAAAGCAGATATCCGAACGTAACGGCCAGCAGTGCCATGTCTATGATGTTTATGACCTTCTGTGCACCGGGCTTGAAGTATTTGTTCACAAAAAACTCTACCCTTATAAGCCCGCCGTTTTTGAAAGCATAACTCGCTCCGGCAAACGTGACCCAAATCATCGTCCAGCGCGCGACTTCTTCAGGCCACGACAGCGGATTCCTGAAATAACGGAATATGACCTGAAGCACAACGACCAGGACCATAAGGATCAGGACCACACCGCCGAGCCACAATTCAAATTTCTGAATTTTACTTTTCATACTCTGCCTCCGATGCTCAGGCACCCGTCACGGAAATGATTGCTTCCCTGAGTATCGCAACGGCAACATCCATTTCTTCGGGCGTCATTGTCAGCGCAGGGGATATCTGAAGCGCGTCACCAATGATTCCGTCTGCCGTTCCCGTAACACCGGACAGCACCAGAAGCCCCTTATCGAGGCAATATGCCGCGATCTTTCCGGCAATACCGAGTTTGGGATCAAAGGGAGCCTTACTCTCGCGATCGGAAACGAGTTCAACGCCTGCAAGCATTCCTATACCGCGGATATCGCCGACAGCCGGGATATCACCCAGGGCGTCCTTGAGCTTTTTTAGAAGCGCCTCTCCATTTTTGGCGGACATGCCCACAACGTCATTTTCTATTATGTACTTAACGACTGCATTAGCGCCCGCCGTGGCTATGGGCATTCCGGCAAATGTATAGCTGTGCTCAAGTATGCCGGAGCCGTTTGCTATCGCATCTACGACCTTCTTGTGAGCAATGACTGCGCCGATGGGAGCGTAGCCGCCGCCGAGTCCCTTTGCAATAGAGATAAGATCGGGTACTACGCCGAAGTGATCGATGGCAAAGTTTTTGCCGGTTCTGCCAAGCCCCGTTATGACTTCGTCACAGCACATGAGCACATCATATTTATCGCATATCTCACGGATGCGCTTCATGTATTCGACCGGAGGCACCGTCGCAGTTGCGGTCGTTCCGGTAACAGGTTCAAGCACGAATGCCGCCACGGACTCCGCGCCCTCGTATTTTATCACTCTCTCAAGCTCCTCGGCACAGGGAACACTACAATTGCATCTTTCAAGGCCGTAAGGACATCTGTAGCAATTGCACTGAGCGATGTGCGGCATGTGCAGCAGCAGATTTTCGTATCTGCTGCGCCACGACGGACGTCCGCCAAGCGACAGTGTACCAAATGTATTGCCATGATAACTCTGCCATCTGGAAATGATCTTGTACTTGCTCGGACGGCCCATTTCTATCTGGTATTGCCGAGCGATCTTTGCCATAGATTCAACGGCTTCGGAACCGCCGCTGCAGAAGAACACTCTCTCCATACCCTTCGGAGCGAGTTTTATGATATTAGAGGCAAGCTCTTCTCGCGCCTGACTGGTAAACGCACCGCCGTTGAGGTAGGTCACCTCGTAGGCCTGCTTTGCTATTGCGTCGCAGACCTCTTTAACGCCGTTTCCGATGTTCGTCACCGCAAGTCCGGCGCCGAAGTCCATGTAGCGGCGGCCATCCTCGTCGTACAAATAGACCCCATCGGCATGGGTGATCTTTTTGTAGGTCTTGGACAGCGATTTCGTGAATACATTGCTGCTGTTCTGTTCCATCCGATTTCTCCTTTTTTATATAATTTTCGCTTCACTGAAATTTAAAATCTGAAATTTTAGTTTATAATATCAAAAAGCCCTCACTTTCGCAATACACATTCTAAACAAAAGTGAGGGTAAGATTATGTAAAAGCTCAACAAATATGTGATTTTTATGGCAAAGCATGCTCAAAAAATGACCTCTTGCTCTTCAATCGCCTCAAAGTTTTTGAGAATATCGTCCTTTGTGCCAGAAATATCCTCGCGAATCCCCTCGAGTGCACGCGTTTCATCTCCGCGCTCTATCGCCTCGGCGATGGCTATATGGACCATAACCTCGTTCCTTGCGATTTCAAGTGCATTATCTCTCTTCGTACAGAAATTAATGTGCCGTACGGTTATCTGGCGCGTAAGCAGCATAACGTTTCGAATCTCGTTATATATTATATCCGGGCACTGCTCCCATAGATACGCGTGGAATTTCTGCTGAATATCGTCGGCAATCCGCATTTTATCGGCCAATGATTCGGTGCTCAAATTCTCAAGGCTTTCCCTGAATGCGCATATAAACTGTCTCATGTCCAACGCCGCTGCGTTTTTTATTGCCCTTTTTATAACGACGACTTCAAGCGCCTCACGGAAGTCAAACAGCGCTTCGATCTCCTCTTTGGAATACTTGCGCACATAGCTGCCGCTGCGCTGAAGTATCGTCACATATCCTTCTTTCTCAAGCGTTTTGAGCGAATTTGTGACCGGTGTTCTGCTGACCTTCAGCTCTGCCGCGATTTGATCCACGTCCAGCTTTTGGCCGGGATGGTAGCGGCTCGAAACTATTCTGTCTCTGATTTCCTCATAAACAAGGTCGTTTAAGCTTTTGTACTCTATCATGTTGTTTTGCTGCTCCATCTAAAACTTTAGATATTACAGTAGCATTATTTTTCTCAATTGTCAAGATTCGCTCAGCACAACTGATGTTTACGGCCATTGCACAGAGGAAATGAAAAAAGCAAGTGCAAATCGAATGGAAAGTTACATGAAAGTTGTTATGAACCAATAAAAAAGCAGCCTCGAAGTAATCGAAAAGCTGCTATGTTTAGGTCCCGTTAGGGTACGCCTCAGATTTTTGATAACTTTTCAGGGCGAAAAGTGGGCAAAAACAAAAGAAACTGCACTAAAAAGTGCAGTTTCTGTGGTGGACGATACAAGACTCGAACTTGTGACCTCCCGCACGTCAAGCGGATGCGCTACCAGCTGCGCCAATCGTCCGTTTTTCATCGGCAACGGTTATTCTACCCGATGCCGATGGATTTGTCAATACCTTTTTTTAATTTCTCACATATACCGTGCATTCGGCGGTTTTTCCGTAGCACGAGAGGACGACCTTCATCGTTCCTGCGCTTACGCCCGTCACGGTGCAGGTGCCGTTTTCGTTGGTCGTCACGGTTGCAACGTTCGGGTCGGTCGATGACCACTGATACTCTGCTGCGACCGTCATCGGGAAGTGCGAGCCTGTGAGCGTTATCGACTGGCCGGCCTGGATGGCAAACTCCGTGCAGGGATTTGCGTAGGGGCTGCTCATCGTGACCGAGGTTATCTCCGGCGTGGGCGTCGGAGTCGGAGTCGGGGTGGGCGTCGGAGTCGGCGCGGCAGAGACCTCTGCCGGAGGCGTCGGCATGACCGGAGCATTGGGATTGTCCGCATTATCGAGGCTCACGGTTATCATGACTATGAGCGCTGCTATGATGGCGACGATGAGTATCGCGCCGAAAATAAACTGCCATTTGCGATTATCGCCCGCTCTTTTGTTCGCGGCCGTACCTTTGACGGCGCTGGGCGTTGTGCCGGGAGCGCGGCGGCTGTTCTGGACTCTGCGAGTGCTGCACTTGGGGCAGCGGCGGCGCATTGCGGAATACTTCTCTCCGCAGCGGCGGCAGGTCACCTGAGGAATCAATGCCATATATGCTCCTCCTTATTGCTTGATATCTTAAATATAATACAATATTATAGCTTTCTCGTCAAGTATTGCACCCTGCCATGCGGCGGCGGATATACTCTGCGACGTCGGCGGCGGCAATGCCCAGAGCATAGGCCAGCTCGCCGTGCAGCATGCGCTCAGCCGTTTTCAGATACTGCGCATCGACATTATGGAAGTGCTTTTTCTGATCCTTGAGCGCCTCGCGGCGGCGATACAGCATTCCGACAAGCTGCATGAGCTGCTTGCGGCTGCCGTTTTTGACAATATCGTCGCAGACCGACTTGCGCTCGTTATCGCTTGTTATCCACTCAAGCGGCTCGTTCGCTGCCTCATCGATAAGCGCGTTTGCCTCGCTGCCCGTCAGCACCGGGCGGAGCTTATTTGCAAGCTTTTCGCTCGCCGTCGGCACATAAACAGTGCTGCCCGGATCGTCGATCGGGCTGAGGACATAGTACTCGCCCTTCGTTTTTCCGAGCTTGAGCATGCTTATCTCCTTGACCGTGCACACTCCCTGCGTTCCGTAGACAACCGTTTGACCAACCGCCAGCATTTTTCGACCTCCAAAAAAATTGCGCCGCTTCATGCGGCACCACAAAAGCTTTTATCCCTTAATACATTATTAACATATATTAATATATCACATTTTTAAATTTGTTGCAAGGAAGAAAAAAATAGTATATAATAATTGTTTGTCAACAAACAAAACAAAAGATTGGAGTGTTATTATGAAACGCACTAAGATCGCTCAGATATTTGCCGATGCGGACAGCTTCGGCGGCAAGGAGATAACCGTCTGCGGCTGGGCGCGCACCATCCGCGACATGAAGAATTTCGGCTTTATCGAGCTTAACGACGGCTCGTGCTTCAAGAGCCTGCAGGTCGTGCTCGAGCGCGAGAAGCTCGATAACTACGACGAGCTTGCGCACCAGAACGTCGGCGCGGCGTTCATCGTCAAGGGCGAGCTTGTGCTCACGCCCGACGCAAAGCAGCCGTTTGAGCTGAAGGCGACCGAGGTCTCCGTCGAGGGCGCATCCACCCCCGACTATCCGCTTCAGAAAAAGCGCCACAGCGTCGAGTTTTTGCGCACGATCCAGCACCTGAGACCGCGCACGAACCTGTTCTCTGCAACCTTCCGCGTCCGCAGCGTTGCGGCGCAGGCTGTGCACGAATTTTTCCGCAGCAACGGCTTTGTATACGTCCACACGCCGATCATCACCGGCTCCGACTGCGAGGGCGCAGGCGAGATGTTCCGCGTGACCACCCTCGACCTGAACAACCTCCCTCTGCGCGAGGACGGCAAGGTCGATGACAGCAAGGATTTCTTCGGCAAGGTCACGAGCCTTACCGTTTCCGGTCAGCTCAACGCCGAAAACTTCGCCATGGCCTTCGGCGATGTTTACACCTTCGGCCCGACCTTCCGCGCCGAGGTATCCTACACTCAGCGCCACGCCGCCGAGTTCTGGATGATCGAGCCCGAGATGGCATTTGCAGACCTTTACGACTACATGGACAACGCCGAGGCGATGGTCAAGTACGTCATAAACACCGTCATCGAGCGCTGCCCACAGGAGATGCAGTTTTTCAACTCCTTCGTGGACAAGGGTCTGCTCGAGCGCCTCGAGAACGTCGTTTCCAACGAGTTCGGCCGCATAAGCTACACCGAGGCCGTCGATATCCTCAAGAAAAGCGGCGAGAAGTTCGACTTCCCCGTTGAGTGGGGCATCGACCTGCAAACCGAGCACGAGCGCTACCTGACCGAGAAGGTCTTTAAAAAGCCCATCTTCGTCACCGATTACCCCAAGGATATCAAGGCGTTTTACATGCGCGCAAACGACGACGGCAAGACCGTTGCCGCGGCCGACTGCCTTGTTCCCGGCGTCGGCGAGATCATCGGCGGCTCGCAGCGCGAGGAGCGCCTCGACGTTCTGCTTGCGCGCATGAACGAGCTGGGGCTGAACCCCGACGACTACTGGTGGTACCTCGATCTGCGTCGCTACGGCTCCTGCCGCCACGCAGGCTACGGTCTGGGCTTCGAGCGTCTGGTCATGTACCTCACCGGCGTTTCCAACATCCGCGACGTCGAGCTTCATCCCCGCACCACCGGCAACGCTGATTTTTAGTGGCGCATTGGGGCACCTACGGATACGGTTATTGCGGTGCCCGGTGTCGAGGGTGCCGGCAAAACCATAGTTGCCTCGCACTTTTTCAGAGGCGCCTTACCGCAGCTACGGATGCGCATATTGCGGTTGCCCGGTTCGAGGGCGCGGAGGAAACCGTGTGGCTTTGCCGCAGCTGAGAGCTGAGAGCAGTTGGCTGAGAGCCATTGTGTGCGCAAGCGCACGGATTTAGTTGCGCATTGAGGCTGATGCCGATACAGTTCTTGCGTCAGCCCGACCGGGAACGACAACACAGACCATAAGGAAAGGGTGGCCTTTGGCCGCCCTTTTGATTTTTATTTTAATGCCGGCTAAGCCGGAGCATGCGGAACGGATAAATCCGTTCCCTACGACTATGGATTTTGGTACAGGCAAAACCGATACATATTGTAACAATGTAGCGCCTACGGCGCGGATATAATTACACCTCATCTGCCGCAAGCGGCATCTTCCCCTCAAGGGGAAGACAAAAGGGGTGCGGCAAAAAATTCAGCAACGCACTAATGTATGGCGAGGCAACCACGGTTTTGTCGGCGGTCTAGAACCGGGCAAGCGCAAAAGCCGTATCCGTAGGTGCGTCAATTCGCCACTAAAAAGCCTTGACGAAAGTGGGGTTTTGGTGCATTATATAATGTAAGTAAATTTAAGCTGACGAGAATTGAACCCATATCGCCTGTCGGCGCGCCCTTCCGGCTATTTTCGCCTTTTTTGCCTTGATGGGCGCCGTATTGTCAAGAGCTTTAACGCAGCATGGGCGAAAATCTGCCCGTCAAAACCGATACGTGTTCGACTCTTGTCAGCTTATGCATACGCAATACTGAAAGGATCGGAACATGCTTTTTGCGATCATTGCCGCGGTGATACTCATTGCGGATCAGTGGCTGAAATATTGGGTCACGGTAAATATAACGCTCTCGACCGGCTCGCAGGAGCTGATCCCGGGCGTGGTGAAGCTTGTTAATATCCACAACTCCGGCGCGGCGTTCGGCCTGCTTGACAATGTTGACTATGCGCGCTGGATATTCCTCGCGGTGACGGCGGTGTTCGTCGTTGTGATCGCCGTGCTGCTGGTCAAGCGCGTGTTCGACTCGCGCTTTGCGGTGTGGTGCGAGGTGCTGTTTCTCACCGGTGCGCTCGGCAACTGCATCGACCGTGTTTTCCTCGGCTATGTTGTGGACATGTTCAAGCTCGAGTTTGTCAACTTCGCGGTGTTCAACATCGCCGACGCGGTTCTGGTCGTGTCGTGCCTGATGTTCGTGATATATGTTTTCTTCGGCTCGCGCGGCGACGATGACGAGGACGACGAGCCTATAAAGGTCCGGCCCATGCAGCGCAGCGCGACGGCAGACCCCGTTGACGATTTTGCCGACATTTTCGGCATAAGCACCAAGGCCGCCGAGCAGCCCAAGGAGGCTCAGCCGCTCAAGCCCGAGGAGAGCAAGCTTCCGCCGACGCACGATGCGTTCTGGGACGATTTCGGCCCTGCGCAGCGCACGGCCGCGCCGAAGCCTGCCGAAAAAGTGCCGGAGAAGCAGCCAAAGTCCGCGGCCGACACCGGCGAGGACTTCAGCGTTGAGGATATTCTGGCCGAGTTTAAGGATCTGTAATGGATTATTTGGACGATAACATCATAACGATAACAGCACAGGAGAGCGCCGAACGTATCGACGCTCTCCTTGCGCGCTGTGTGCCGGAGCTTACGCGCAGCGCCGCCGCGCGGCTGATCGAGGACGGCGCGGTTACTCTCGGCGGACGCGCGGGCAGGAAAAACTACAAGTGCGCCCCCGGCGACGAGATAAGCCTTATCATGCCCGAGGCCGCCGACTGCGAGCTGAGGCCGCAGGACATTCCCATCGACGTCGTGTACGAGGATGACGATCTGCTGGTCGTCAACAAGGCGCGCGGCATGGTAGTCCACCCTGCCCCCGGTCACCCGGACGGCACGCTTGTGAATGCGCTGATGTTCCGCTGTGGCGACTCGCTGTCCGGCATCGGCGGCGAGAAGCGCCCCGGCATCGTCCACCGCATCGACAAGGACACGTCGGGACTGCTGATAGTCGCGAAAAACGATTTTGCGCATCTGGCGCTGTCGGCTCAGCTTGCCGACCGCAGCCTGTCGCGCGTGTACGAGGCCGTCGTTCGCGGCGGCATGCGCGAGGATTCGGGTACGGTTAACGCGCCCATCGGTCGGCATCCGACCGACCGCAAGAAAATGGCCGTCACACAGAAGGGCTCGCGCAGCGCGGTCACGCACTGGGAGGTCATTGCGCGCTACCGCGGCTACACGCACATCCGCTGCCGGCTCGAGACCGGGCGCACGCATCAGATTCGCGTCCACATGGCGCACATCGGGCATCCTCTGCTCGGCGATGCGCTTTACGGCGCGCCCTCGCCCGACAAGGGGCTTAGCGGCCAGTGCCTGCACGCGCGCGAGCTGAAATTCATCCATCCGCGCACCGGCGAGCATGTCGTCATATCCACCGACCTGCCCGAGTATTTCACCTCCGTCCTCCACCGTCTTTCTCCGGAGGCGAATTGACGCTGCTACCAATACGGTGATTGCCGGTGCCCGGTTCGGAACATTGGCGGAAACCGTATTTTTAGAGGCGCATTAAAATTTTACGAATACGTCTATTGCAGTGCCCCGATTCGGAACATTTGAATAAACCGTAGTTGCCTCGCGCCACATAAGATCGTGCTATATTAGTGCAAAACTTTGTCTGCACCCAATTGTCTTCCCCTTGCGGAGCTTGAGGGGAAGATGCCGCTTGCGGCAGATGAGGTGTAAATAAATCCGCGCCGTAGGCGCTACTTTGTTGACATATGTATCGGTTTTGCCGGAACTCAAATCTATAGCTGTAGGGAACGGATTTATCCGTTCCGCTTGCTGTGGTTTCGTCGGCAATTTCCGGTCGGGATACCGCAAAAACCGTATCGGTACAATGTGATTGCGCCACTAAAAGGCGCCACTAAAAATGTGTTTGCCTGACAGCAAAAATTAAAATAACACCTCATCCGTCACCAAGGTGACACCTTCCCCTCAAGCTACGCAGGGGAAGGCATTTTAGAGGCGCTTTACGCTGGTGCCGATACATTTATTGCGTCAGCCCGACCGGAGGGTGCAGGCAAAACCATCACACGCGGAACGGGCAAATCCATTCCCTACGAGCGGCTGTTGGCCGCAGCGGAGAGCTAATAGCTTTTTTATTCAACCCCTCGGCGGCAAAGCAGCCTGCTCCCCTTGCATGGGAGCCAATGTGGTGCGGCGCAGAATTTAACACCGCACTAACGTGTGGCGGCAGTTTCCCGGTTTCGTCGGTAACTTCGACACCGGGCGGTGCAGGAGTTTTTTCATTCTCTGAGGGAGATGATTTTATTATACAGCGTGTCGGAGCGCTCGAGGAAAAACAGGACGAGCGTCTGCACGCAGAGCATGACGCCGAACTGCCCGAGTCGCGTCAGGAACAGCGGGCCGAGCGGTGGGCCGAACACGAGCGAGATCATCGTCGTGTTGAGGATTAGCGAGACTACAAGCCCGTTCACGAGCGCCGTAAGTATGCAGCCGGAAAGCTTCAGACGCTTTTTATACAGCGCAGCGCCGAGGATCGCGCCGCCGATGGCGGCCGTGACGGTGAAGCCGGGGAAATACGCCCCCGTCGGGAACAGAAGCGAGCCGACAAGATCGCCCAGCCCGGCGCAGAGCGCCGCCCAGCCGGGGCCGTAGAGCATGCCGCAGACCATCACCGCGGCAAAGCCGAGGCCGATCTTCGTCAGCGGCATGTTAAGCGCAAGTACGCGCGTGAATATTACGTCGAAGGCGATGAGCATTGCGCTTATCGCGATTTTTTTTGTGCTTATTTTCATTGACACCTCTTAAAATCAGGGAAGAAGTCCGACAGCGGCGCTGCCGGCGGAGAATACGGCGGTCGCGTTGACCGACATATGGAAGAATATGCTCGTCCAGATCGAGCCGGAGCGCTCGTAGATCCTGCACAGCACTATTGCCGCCGGGATATACTGTATCGCAAGCAGCAGATAGCTTGCATCCCACAGCAGCACGGCGTACTGCCAGACGTGGTATAGGCAGAACATCACGATCGACGCTGCGTAGGCCGCGACGCGGCTTTTTTGATGCAGACCGCAGAAAATTCCGCCGCGGAAGATGCTCTCCTCGACGATGGGCGCGAGGAAAACTGTCATTGCGATGATGATGCCGCGGTCGGAGCTGAGCATGGTGCTTATGGTTTGCTCGTTTAGATTATCGGTGTTTATGTCAAGCGCCTTGAGCGCATACGCCGCTATCATGCCGAGCGCGATATACGCGACCCAGCCGAGCGCAAAGCTCGTCAGGCACCTGCCCGGCGCGTCAACAAGCCCGTCGAAGCTGCGGCGCAGGAACTTGCCCAAAAACAGCGCCACAAGCAGCAGACTCAGCGCATAGTAGATAAAATTCATCTGCGATGCGCTCAGAAGGTCGGGCTTTGCCGCCATCAGCAGGCTCAGCGCGATCGGGAACACCGCCATGTGGAGCACTAAAAGTATCATCGCACTCCAAAACTCGGATTTTTTCAGACTGTCGCGCATCAGCCCCTCGCTTTCTGCTGAAGCTCGCTGAGCAGATTCAGCGCCTCGAGCGGTGTGAGTGAATTTATGTCCGTGCCGCGCAGAATGCGCCCGACCTCGTCGGTGCCTGCGTCAACAAGGCTTATCTGATCGTCCTTTTCCGGCTTTTTCGCCTTCGGCGACGCGGCATCGGCCTCGAACTGCCGGAGATAGGTCTTGGCCTTGGAAACGACCTTATCCGGGACTCCGGCGAGCTTTGCGACCTCGATGCCGTAGCTGTCGTCGGCCGCGCCGGGCACGATCTTGCGCAGGAAAACAAGGCTGTCGCCCTGCTTTTTCGCGCTTATGGAATAGTTATGCACGCCCTCGACGCTGCCCTCGAGCGCGGCCAGCTCGTGATAATGCGTTGCGAACATCGTCTTTGCGCCAAGCTTCTTCTTATCCGCGCAGTATTCCAGCACTGCGCGCGCTATCGCCATGCCGTCGTAGGTCGAGGTGCCGCGGCCGATCTCGTCGAGGATCAGCAGGCTTTGAGCCGTCGCGTGGCTGAGGATATTCGCGACCTCGCTCATCTCGAGCATGAAGGTCGATTGACCCGACGCAAGGTCGTCCGACGCGCCGATGCGCGTGAACACGCGGTCGACAACGCCGATGACGGCGCTTTTTGCCGGAACAAAGGAGCCTATCTGCGCCATGAGCGTTATGAGCGCGGTCTGGCGCATGTAGGTGCTCTTGCCGGCCATGTTCGGCCCGGTGACGATGGCGACGCGGTTCCCATCGCAGTTTAGCTGCGTGTCGTTCGGAACAAAGGCAATGTCGCTGAGCGTCTGCTCGACGACGGGGTGCCGCCCCTCGCGGATGATAAGCTCGCCCGAGGCATCGACCTCCGGCATGCAGTAGTCATTGCGCACGGCGACCTCGGCAAAGGCGCACAGAACGTCAAGCTGCGCTATCGCCTCGGCGGTTGCCTGGACCTTCGCCACCTGCTCGGCTATCGTGCTGCACAGGTCCATGAAAAAGTCGTATTCCAGCTGCTTTATCTTGTCCGAAGCGGTCAGGAGCGTCGTTTCAAGCTCTTTAAGCTCCGGGGTGAAGTAGCGCTCGTTCGAAACAAGCGTCTGCTTGCGTATGTAGTTATCGGGGATCTTGACGTCGCCTGCGGATTTCGGCACGTCGATGTAGTAGCCGAACACCTTGTTGTAGCCGATCTTGAGCTTTTTTATGCCGGTGCGGATGCGCTCCTTGGCCTCAAGCTCCGCGACTGCCTGCGCGCCGTTATCTCGGATATTGCGCAGGTGATCGACCTGGTCGGAGTAGCCGGGCTTGAGTATGCCGCCCTCGCGCACGGAAAACGGGGGATCGTCGCAGATCGCCCAGTTTATGCGCATGTGTATCTCCTCGAGCGTGTCAAGCTCGGATATTGAGCGCAGCAGCGCGCTTTTGAAGGGCTTTAAAAGCTCAACTATCCTCGGCAGCGCCGCCGCGCAGTCGCGCAGAACGATAAGGTCGCGGCCGTTTGCCGTTCCGTAAACGACGCGGCCGATGAGCCGCTGCATGTCGCCCATGCCGCGCAGAGTGTCGATAAGCTCGCCGCGCGCGACGTTGTCCTTGAAAAGCTCGTCCACGGCGCTGAGCCTGCGCTTTATAGCGATGGGGCTAAGAAGCGGCCGCTCGATCCACGCGCGCAGCTCGCGTCCGCCCATCGGCGTTTTCGTCTTATCCAGCACCCACAGAAGCGAGCCGCGCTTTTCGCCCGTGCGCAGCGATTCCGTCAGCTCCAGCGAGCGGCGCGTCGCCCAGTCGAGCTCCATGTATCTTCCGCCGGTGAACAGGTCGATGCGGCGTATGTGCGCCATGTCGGTTTTCTGCGTTTCGCTGATATACCGCAAAAGCGCACCGGCTGCCGAGACCGCCGCCGGTGCGTCGCCAAGCCCGGCCTCGTCGATCGAGGAAAGGCCGAACTGCTCGCACACGCGCGCAGCGCAGGCCATGTATTCGTAATCGTCGCCGCCCATTTCGAGCAGGCAGCCGAGCTTTTTCTGCGCAAAGTCGGGGATAGTTTTCGTCTCGGCCGCGCCCTTGTTCATGATAAGCTCGCGCGGCGCGAAGCGGCCAAGCTCGTTGAGCACATGGCTCAGGTTATCGCCCTCGAACGCCGCGACACAGAACTCGCCCGTCGAGATATCGCAGAACGCCGCCGCGCACTTGCCCGATTCGTAGTACACCGCGCCCAGGTAGTTGCTCTTGCCCTCCTCGAGCATCGAAGCGTCCGTAACCGTGCCGGGGGTGATTATCCTTATAACGTCGCGCTTGACAAGGCCCTTGGCCGTTGCCGGGTCCTCTATCTGCTCGCAGATGGCGACCTTATACCCCTTGGCTATCAGCCGCGCGATATACGTCTGACAGCTGTGATACGGCACGCCGCACATCGGCGTGCGCTGCTCGGGGTCGGCGACCGACCTGTCGCGCGTGGTAAGCGCAAGGTCAAGCTCACGCGAGGCAACGCGCGCGTCCTCGTCGAACATCTCGTAAAAATCCCCGAGGCGGAAAAACAGCAGACAGTCGCTGTATTGCGACTTGATCTGCTGATATTGCATTTTCATCGGTGTAAGCTCTGCCATTTTTTCAGTAGCGCTTTAGCGCTTCTCCTATACGTTTTTTCAGTGGCGCATTACTGCTCCTACGGATACATTTATTGCGGTATCCCGACCAGTGGGTGCCGGCAAAACCGATACATATGTCAACAATGTAGCGCCTACGGCGCGGATTTATTTACACCTCATCTGCCGCAAGCGGCATCTTCCCCTCAAGCTCCGCAAGGGGAAGACATTTAGAGGCGCCTTTCTGCTCCTACGGATACGTCTATTGCGGTTGCCCGGTTCGGAACATTGGCATAAACCATATTGTTTCGCGTCCCGGAAAATTTGTGCTATATTAGTGCAAAATCTACGCCTGCACCCTTGTAGGG
>OJKI01000235.1_pt1 | contig 23748 bp, 16 predicted proteins | sample 1596431 | NCBI WGS metagenome assembly OJKI01 (sample SAMEA4350165, study PRJEB24818) | metagenome | biome: human; feature: gut; material: faeces | place: Denmark | collected 2013-09 | reverse complement strand
CGACGAGCGGGACGGTGAACCGGAAGACGAGCTATGCGGTGCCGGGCCAGAGCGGGACGCTGACCGACACGGGAAGCAGCCAGTCCCAGTCCTGGAACAACGACAGCACGACACAGCTGACCAACGGCGGCACGACCTCCGGCACGAACGCGGGAAGCTACACGGCAACCTTCACGCCGAAGAGCAACTACCGCTGGGCAGACGGCACGACGACGGCGAAGAGCGTGAGCTGGAGTATCGGGAAGGCGGCAGGCAGCCTCTCCATCTCCCCCACCAGTATGACGCTGGACACCACGACGAAGAGCAAGACCATCACGGTGACGCGCAGCGGCAACGGCACGATCAGCGCCGTGAGCAGCAACACAGCGGCGGCGACGGTGAGCGTATCGGGCAATACGGTGACGGTGACGGGCAAGGCCAACGGCAGCGCAAAGATCACCATCAGTGTGGCGGCGGGAACGAACTACACCGCACCGGCCAGCAAGACCTGCGCGGTGACGGTGAGCTTCCTGAAGGACAACTTTGCGGATAACGACTGGTCTGCCATCATCGCGGCGTGCCATTCGGGCAGCGTGCCGAGCACATGGGTGGTGGGCAACAGCAAGACGATGACCATCAATGGCGCGAGCTATCAGGTGGACATCATCGGCAAGAACCACGACACCTACACCGCAGGCGGGAAGGCACCGCTGACCTTCCAGCTGCACGACTGCTACGGCGAGACCAAGAACATGAACAGCTCGGACACCAACAGCGGCGGATGGACGAGCTGCGCCATGCGAAGCACGCACCTGCCCGCTATCCTTGCCCTGATGCCGACAGAGGTACAAAACGGCATCCGGGAGGTGAACAAGCTGACCTCGGCGGGCAGCCAGAGCAGCACCATCAACACCACGGCGGACAAGCTGTTTTTGCTCAGCGAGGTCGAAATCTTCGGCTCGACCAGCTACTCGGCGGCAGGCGAAGGCACGCAGTACGATTACTACAAGGCAGGCAACAGCAAGGTCAAGAAGCGGGTCGGCTCTGCAGCCGCCTGGTGGGAGCGCTCGCCGAATGCTAGCTACTCCACGCGTTTCTGCCTGGTTTTCAGCGGCGGCAACGCGAACTTTAGCTACGCCAGCGGTGCCTATGGCGTGGCCTTCGGCTTCTGCTTTTAATCCAGAATCCGGAAAGCCGAGATTTCAAAACGAAGAAAGCCCTGCCTCCAGCCAGCAGCCTGTGCGCTGCGGGCAGGAGGCGGCAAGAAAGGACGAGACGGTATGTCGGTCTACAAATCCAAACGGAGCGAAAGCAGCATGCAGTTCGTGGACACGGCGAAGAAGCTGGAAGCGTTCACACTCAGCTGCTGCATGAAGGCACCGAAGCGGTACACGTTCTTCCTCACGTCGCGCATTATGCAGCTGGCGAGCGACGTGCACGAGCACGCGGCAGCGGCCAACAACATCTGGCCGACGAATCAGCACGAGGCGCAGATGCGCCGGGACGAGCTGACGCGGGCAAACATTGCGCTGCAGAATCTCGACCCGAAGCTGCAGCTACTATACGAGGCGGCCCGGCAGAACCCGGAAGGGTGCAAATGGATTGGGAAGGCTATGGAGCAGTGGGGTGCGATGATCGCGGAGGAAGCGAAGCTGCTGGCAGCTGTCCGGAAGAAAGACCGGCAGCGGTACAAGGATTTGCCGGACGGGCCTGCCGGAGTTTCGGAAGAATAGACAACATGGGTTAAGCTCTGTTTTTGTTGCCGTCGGCTCTGCAGCCAACTGGTGGGAGCGCTCGCCGAATGCTAGCAACTCCACGAATTTCTGCCTGGTAAACAGCAACGGCAACGCGAACAATAACAACGCCAGCAATGCCAATGGCGTGGCCTTCGGATTCTGCACAGCACGGTCTGACGCAGTAACCGCCGGAAGGCGGCGAAGCAGTACCTATGCAGAAGGAGAGCTTATTCCCGGCAAAAGCCAAAACAATCCGCCGGTGCAGACGGCTGGACGCTGCTTGCATGGCAGGCCGATGTGCGCGGGCCTGTTTCATAGCCGGACTGCCACGAGGGTAGAACGCGCACCCGACAATCATCCCTTACGGCGGGTGCCCGAACGGGCAAGGAGAAGAACCATACATGACAAGCGAAGAGCGAAAAGAAGGCCGGTATCAAAGACGCCGCGCCGGGCGGGAAGCAAAACGCCGGGCCAGGAGCGAAGCGTGCGGCAGCTTTGAGCAGGTATTCAGTTACGAGAACCTATACAAAGCGGGGCTGGCGTGCTGCAAGGGCGTGCGCTGGAAGTGCTCGACGCAGCGGTATCTGGCGAGTTTGTCTGAGAACACGGCCAGGACGCGGAAGGCGCTGATGGACGGAACGTGGAAGACGATGGGGTTCCATGAGTTTGACATCATGGAGCGCGGAAAGCTGCGGCACATCCGGAGCGTCCACATCTCAGAGCGCGTGGTGCAGCGGTGCTTATGCGACAATGCGCTGGTGCCGCTGTTCTCATCGGCCTTCATATACGACAACGCAGCGAGTCTGAAGGGCAAGGGAATTGACTTTGCCATGGACAGAATGAACCGGCACCTGCAGCGGCATTACCGGAAGCATGGGATGCAGGGCGGCATCCTGGTGTTCGACTTCACGGACTATTTCAACTCCGCACCGCAGGAACCGATTCATCGGGAGAACCGGCGCAGGCTCTACGACGAGCGTGTCCGGGAGCGGGCAGAGAGCTTCATGGCGGACTTCGGCGAGCGAGGATTCGGCCTGGGCAGCCAGGTGAGCCAGATCGACGCGCTGATGCTGGGAAACGGCCTTGACCATTTCATCAAGGAACAACTGCACATCCGGGGCTACGGCCGGTATATGGACGACGGGTATCTCATCTGCGAGGATGTCCGGTATCTGGAGGAATGCGCCGCACGCATCCGGCAATACTGCGCCGGTATCGGGTTGCAGCTGAGCGAGAAGAAAACGCGCATCCTGCCGATCAAGCAGGGCGTGCGGTTTCTGAAAACAAAGTTCAAGCTGACGCAGACCGGCGGCGTCATTCGGAAGGTGCAGCGCAAAAGCACCAGAAAGATGCGGCAGAAGCTGCGGAAGTTCCGGCGGTGGGTAGATGACGGGCGCATGACGGAAGAAGACGTGCGCACGTCGTATGAGAGCTGGAAGGGCCACATGCGACGGGGAAACAGCTGGAAGGTGCTGCGGAGGACGGACAAGCTGTATCGAAAGCTGTTCGGGGAGAAAGGAGACCATCAATGTACGAAATTCGGAAGGACGGGGGCGTGATTGCACTGACGGAAGCCCCTGATTATATCCGCAGGCATCCGGACGGGTTCTGGCTGCTGTGCGGAGAGGATGAGGCCGAAGGCGTGGCCGTGGGCGGAACGCCCATGCTGCTGTCGCAGATCATCCTGGTAAAACGTGACACCGGAACATTCCTGCAGGAAAACCAGGCGGCAAGCGCCATCGCATTTGTCACACTGGCTGAGAACGGAAGTATCGACGGCGTGACGGCCGGTGAACACGCGGAGCTGTTCAGCCCATGGGAATACCCGGTGGCCTACACTGCGGGGCAGATCAGGGAGCGCAGCGGCAAGCTCTACAAATGCCTGAAGGCGCACACCTCGCAGGCGGGCTGGAAACCGGAGGACAGCCCGTCGCTGTGGGTGGGCATCTCTGACCCGGCAGAGGAATGGCCGGAGTGGAGCCAGCCGGTGGGCAGCACGGATGCCTACGCCAAGGGCGCAAAAGTGAGCCGCAACGGCAAACACTGGACGAGCGATGTGGACGCGAACACGTGGGAGCCGGGCGTGTATGGATGGACAGAGGTGACGGCATGACGGAGACCATCGTGGTGGCCGTGCTGAGCCTTGCCGGTACGCTCATCGGGACATACCTGGCGAACCGGAAAAGCGCAGCGCTCATTGCATACCGGCTGGAACAGCTGGAGAAGAAAGTAGCGAAGCACAACGGTTTGGTGGAGCGCACCTACCATCTGGAAGAGGAGGCGGCGGTCTTTGAGGAAAAGCTGAAGGTTGCAAACCATCGCATCGACGATTTGGAGCACGGAACATGAAGCAGCAGAAACGCACCAGCTTAAAGACGACCACAAAACGGGCGCTTTGGTTCTGCCTGGGAAACGGCGTGGGCTGGGTGTGGTGCAGCTACATCCTGGCATACCTCGGAAAAGAGTCCATCGCCGAGAAGCTGAGCCAGACGGCCGTGACGGAGATCGTCGGCGTTGTCGCTCTGTACTGCCTGAAGAGTCTGTTTGAAAAGCGGAAGGGCTTCGGGGCAGTCGGAAAAAAGGAAGCAGAAGAAACTGATCAAGAAATCTGAAAGGAGATCACCATGAACATTACACCCATCATCGAAACAGTATTCGCGCTCATTGCGGCGGTCATTACCGCCATCGTCATCCCGTACATCCGCTCGAAAACAACAGCGCAGCAGCAGACGGAGATCAACGCCTGGGTGCGCATTGCGGTTAGCGCAGCGGAGCAGATTTATGTCGGCTCCGGGCGCGGCCAGGAGAAGAAGGCATACGTCATCAACTGGCTGGCGGAACACGGCGTCACGCTCGACGAGACGCGCCTGGACGCCATGATCGAAGCGGCAGTATATGACCTCAAAAAAGGGCTGCTTCCAGCAGGAGGTGACGCGCAGTGAGTATCCGCATCGGCCAGGCAAGCCTCGGAGAGACCGGCGGACGCGGGCAGAAGCCTGGCAACCAGACGGGCCGGGAGCTGAACTTCTCGTATTGGTACAACGGAAGCTGGCTGGGGATTCTTCGGTTCAAAGACCCGGCCATGTCGGAGCGGGCGGCGCAGGCCTGCGAAGACGGCGTACGGAACCGGAACATCGGCTATGACATGGACGGGCGCAACACGGCATACGCCGCTGCGGAGGCAGTAGACTTCGCGCTCGGCAAGATCAACAAGCCGGTTGAGACAGACTGCTCGGCATTTATGATGCTGTGCGCGATCTCGGCGGGCGCGACGGAACTGAAAAAGCTCTTCAGGCGCCAGGGCAACAGCTGCACGACCTACTGTATGCTGCACGACTGGCCGACGACCGGGCAGTTCGAGATGCTGAGCGGGAAGAAGTTTTTGACGGAAGACAGCTGGCTGCGGCGCGGCGACATCCTGGTATCCCAGGGGCACACAGTAATGGCATTAGACGACGGAGAAATGGAGGACGAGAACATGGACAAGGATAGATTCGCAGAACTTTTTGGGCAGATGCGCAAAGACCTGCAGGACAATGACTGCAGCCAGTACAGCGAAGAGGCCCGGCAGTGGGCCACGGAAAAGGGCATCGTGCTCGGCGGCGGCACGCTGGAAGACGGCGAGCCGAACTATATGTGGCAGGACGTGATGACGCGAGAGCAGTTTGTGACGGTACTGTACCGGTTCGCAAAGCTCGCGGGCCTGGCGTGAGACGCACGGGAGGGGCCGGAGACGGCCCTTCCCGAAAACGCTATAAGGAGGCGATACGGTGCCATCCAATATTTTGAGCGCGGACACGGGGTTTCCACAGTTCACGAAAGAAACGTCCGACAAGGACAAGATCGAGCAGATCACGAGCTATCTCTATATGCTGCTGGAGCAGCTGCGGTATTCGTTCTGCAATCTGGACAAAGACAACTTCAATGAGACAGGCTTTGATGAGATCGTGAACATCATCACGGAGCCGGTATATGTGCAGCTAGAAAATGACGAGAAGCAGATTCTTGCGCTGCAGGTCACGGCAGAGGGCCTGGGTGCGAGGCTGGAAGATGCAGAAGGAAACATCACGTCTCTAACTGCGACGGCCAACAGCCTGACGACGCGCATCACGAACGCAGAAGGAGATGTTTCGTCGCTGCAGCAGACGGCGACAGCGCTGCAGAGCAGAATCACGACGCTGGACGGCAGCGTATCGTCTCTGACACAGACGGTCAACAGCATCACGCTGTCGGTCTCCAACGGAGAAAGCAGCAGCACGATCAAGCTCATGCGCGACGGCGTGGTGGTGTCCAGCAAGTCGATCAGCTTCAGCGGCATGGTCACGTTCTCAGACCTGTCCACCGCAGGACAGACGACGATCAATGGCAGCAACATCACGACCGGCACGATTGACGCCATCGACATCTACGGCTGCACCATCGAAGGCAGCACCTTCCGAAGTATCCTGCAGTCGAACGGCATCTGGGGCGGCGAGATCGAGTTCTGCTATATGAACAGCAGCTACACCGCAGGCGGCATCCGGCTGGACGCCAACGGAGCGGGCAGCCAGTATGAAAACCGGTACAGAATGTTCATCTACACGAACTATATTCGCGGCGTGTCGTTTGCCATGAAGCTGCAGTCGGCGGGCGGCATCTCCATCGAGGCGGACGACAATATTTACATCTACGGCAACAGCGGCGTGACGATCTCGTCGGGCGGGAATATCAAATTCTACGGCACGGTCTACATCAACGATTCGCCGCTGAGCACGAGCTGAAAGGAGCACAGCATGAAAACAACACTCATCCGATGCGTCAACGCCTGCATGGCGGTGAACTATCTTTCGCAGATGGAATGGGACTACAAGACGGCCTTCACGCTGGCAAGACTGCGGCGGGCCTTGCAGCCCTCTGTGGACTTCTATATCCGCGAAGAGAATAAGCTGACGCAGGAGTTCGGGCAGCTCGACGAGAAAGGAAACGTTGCCTTCACGGAGCGCGGCACCTTCCTCTTCAAAGACCCGGCAGACGCACCGGAATATAACACGCGACGGTTTGAGCTGGCCAATGTCGAGACGGAGATCGACTGGAAACCGGCGGCGGTTCCGGAACCGCAGAAGATCAAGCCCATCCATCTGGAAGCGCTGGAGGGGTTCATCCGGTTCGGAGGTGACGACGCATGATCGGACTGCCGCCAATGGCAAACCAGGACGGTATCCAGAAATACAAGCAGACAAAGTTCGGCGGATACAACCACACGCTCGGCGCAGACAACGGCGACATCTGGGACATGAAAAATATGACGAGCGACTTCTATCCCCTGCTCGCACCCAGGCGCCCGCGTTGGAAGGTACGCACACTCACAAAACCGAACGGGTTCTACGCGCACGACGGGCTGTACTGGGTGGACGGAACGGGGTTCTACGCAGACGGAACGCTCAAGGGAACCGTCACGAACGGGAGAAAGAAGTTCGCGAGCCTGGGCGCGTACATCATCATCCTGCCGGACAAGAAGTATTATAACCGCCTGGCGGACGAGTTCGGCACGATGGAAGCGAGCTTCACCGGCAGCGCAAAGATTCAGGACGGAACCTACGCAGGCGAGGACGCAAAGGCCAACACGATCTATGCGTCCGGTGCGGCATGGGATTCTATCTTCAAGGTCGGAGACGCGGTGACGATCTCCGGCGCAGTGAAGCATGAGAGCAACAACAAAACGCCGATCATCCGGGAAATCGACGGCGACTACCTCCGCTTCTATGAAAACACCTTCACGATCGGAAGCGGCGGGGACACGGAGACCTTGACCATCAAGAGAACCGTGCCGGATATGGACTTTCTATGTGAGAACGAGAACAGGCTCTGGGGCTGCAAGGAAGACACAATCTACGCCAGCAAACTCGGAGACATCTTCAACTGGAATGTATTTGACGGCGTGGCCACGGACAGCTACAGCGTAAATGTCGGCAGCGCGGGAGACTTCACGGCGTGCTGCAGCTACCTGGGTTATCCGTGCTTTTTCAAAGAAGAGCACATCTACAAGGTCTACGGAGACAAGCCGTCGAACTTTCAGGTGATGGGCAGCGCTTCATTGGGCGTGGAGGCTGGCAGCGATGCGTCCATCGCCATTGCCGGAGAGACGCTTTTCTACCTGGCCCGCACGGGCATTGTCGCCTACTCCGGCGGCATCCCGCAGCAGGTGGGCGCGGCGTTCGGCACGCAGCGGTTCCGGAACGCCGTGGGCGGCAGCGACGGGACGAAGTATTACGTCTCGATGAAGGACACGGCGGGCGCCTGGCATCTTTTTGTGTATGACACATTGCGGGGCCTGTGGCACCAGGAAGATGCGCTGGAGGTTGTCGGCTGGGGCTGGAACGGGGAGCTGTATTTCCTGGCTGCAGACGGAAGGCTTTTGCTGAACGGAAATGCCAGGACGGCGCCAGCCGCGGCGGTTCGGGAGACAGAGGTCTCCTGGATGACGGAGTGGGCGGACTTCTACGAGTACACGACATACTCCTCGGCATCGGTGCCGATTCCGCAGAAGAAGGGCATCGGAAAGCTGCTGGTGCGGCTGGAGCTGGACGAAGGGGCCAGCGTGAAGATTGAGATGCAGTTCGACTCAGACGGCGTTTGGCGCGAGGTGAAGACGCTGCAGGCAGAAAAGAAACGCAGCTTCTATCTGCCGATCGTGCCGCGCCGGTGCGATCACTTCCGTATCCGGATGACGGGCAGCGGCGGGTGCAGACTGTATTCGCTGGTGCGCGAGGTCTACACGGGAAGCGAACTGTAACCATGAAAGGAGACGACAATGGCACAGAGATTTACATACGACGAGTTTCAGCGGGAGCTGACGAACTCCGGACTCGGCAGCGAGTTCTCGTCGGCCGATCTGAAGCTGGCACAGCAGAATCCGGATGCGGGAATGAGCATCCTGAAATACAAGCGCGACTACCACAACGCCACGACGCCGGAGCAGCGGGCACTGGCAAACCTAGGCGCGGAAGGCATCCGCAGCAGCTACGGAAACTACACGGGCGGCGGAGCGGGTTCACAGTTCTACCTCGACCCACTTTCCCCGAACAGCTTCCAGCAGGATGCAAAGCCGACGTACTCTTCGAACCGCACGGGGCTTGTGGACGATCTTCTGAACAAGCAGCTGAACTACGGCAATTATTCTTATGACGTCGCACAGCCGGAATACACGAACCGGTACGACGAGACCATTCAGGATTTGCTAAAACAAATTCTGAACCGCGAAGCGTTCAGTTATGACCCGGAGCGCGATCAGCTCTACAGCCAGTACCGCAAGCAGTACACCCGCGAGGGAGACCGCGCACAGCAGAACGCCATCGGCGCGGCAGCGGCGGCGTCCGGCGGCATCCCGTCGAGCTATGCAGCGACGGCAGCGGCGCAGGCCGGAGATTATTATGCAGCGCAGATGACAGACAAGATTCCGGAGCTTTACCAGCTGGCCTACAACAAGTACATGAACGACTACAACATGAAGCTCAGCGATCTGGGAGCCGTGCAGGGCGCAGAGCAGTCGGACTATGACAAGTATCTCAACGAGCTGCAGCAGTACAACACGAACCGGAACTTCGATTACCAGACATGGGCAGATGCTTACAGTCGGATTGCAAACGACGTGCAGACGGCGAGCGCACTGGAGCAGCTGGACTACACGAAGTATCTGAACGAGCTGAACCAGTACAACACAGACCGCAGTTTCAGCTACCAGAACCTGCTTGACGAGATCAACCAGCAGACGGGACTTCGCGGCGAGGCACTAGAGAAGGCACAGCTGGCTGCACAGTACGGCGACTATTCGTATCTCCGGAAGCTGGGCATCGACACATCTGCATACGAGGCAGCGCTGGCGGCCAAGGGCGCTAGAAGCAGCGGCGGCGGTTCCGGCTCCGGAAGCGCTGGCGGCTCGAAGATCAACGGCGGCGGAAGCTACAGCGGCAACGTGGCCATGGCGAGAGATTCGTATAACGGCGTACAGCGGACGATCTCGACACTGCTCGGCCAGGGCAACTATGACAGGGCCTATGATGTGGCCGTCGGCGCACGCGGGCAGATGTCGAAGCAGCAGTGGTCTGACGTGGCGAAACGGATTTACGAGGTGAGCGGAATCAAGATCGACGACTCCGTGAAGTACAAGTAAGGAGGAAAGTATGAGCGTTATTTCCAAGAAATCTTTCCTGAACAAAGCGGACAAGCAGCAGAGCAACTGGGAACAGACCACCGGCCAGGAGGCCGGTGGCGTCCTCAATAAGCAGGACTTCATGGTTCAGGCATACTCCCGCGCAAAGCAGCAGTGGAATGAAGCGAACGAAAAATACCAGCAGGAGCTTGCCCGGCAGAAGGCTCTGGAAGAACAGTACCTGACGCAGGCGTATGAGAACCGGGCGAAGGAACTGCAGGATTTGGCCGGAGAATACTTCCTAAAAAGCAGCTCGCCCGGTGCGAAGCAAACAGCATACGCGAACTGGCAGCGGGCAAAGGAGCAGGAAGAGCTGCGAAAACAGCAGCAGAGCGGGCGCAAGCTCAATCCGGCGGAAGAACATTTCCTGAACACGATCGCCTACAAAGACCCGAATGCCGCCATTGCCGAAGAGCAGCGGCAGGCGCAGCAGGCGCAGAAGGAACAGACGGTGGCAGAGCGGGTACAACTCGATCAGCTGCAGGGCATGAAACGGACGCTCGCCATTTTGGAGAGCCAGAAGAAGCAGGAGCAGGCGCAGCAGCCCGGCATCCTTTCCACGCTGGGCAAAGCCAGCGCTTCGACGCTGCCAAGCTTCCAGGCAGACGCTGCGCAGAGCGAAACAGACCGGCGCATCCAGGCGCTGCAGGACGAGATCGACCGCCAGGAGAGCGAGAGCCAGATGCAGGGCACGAAGCGGCCGGAGACGTACACCGCGAAAAATGTGGGACGATATAAAGACCGGCTCATTGCACTGGCCAGCGTTCCGGGAACCTGGACGAAACGCCAGAAGCAGGAGGCAGAAGAGATCATCGGCACGCAGAGCGGGTTCGGCGGGCTTCTTGGCTATGAGCAGAATGTGACGGCCTTTGCGCCGTATCAGGAAGCGATGCGCAAGGGTGACACAGAGGCGGCAAAGCAGTGGCAGCAGATTTACGATGTTCTTTACACAAGACTGCACTCCAAGCAGACGGCGGTTGCGAGCGGGCTGCAGGAGGGACTGGGTGTGACATCGGCTGCGGCTGCAGTCGGAAAGCTGCTCGGCGCGAACGAGGATGAGTATCACCGGCAGATGGAAAACGCGCAGCGGGCGCAGGCAGAGCATCCGGTGCTCGCGGGCGGCGCGAAGATCGCGGGAAGTCTGGCGCTGATGTCCGGCATCGGAGAAGCGGCGGGCGCCGGGCTTGCGGCAGCAGGAATGAACACCGGCAGCCTCGGCTTCAAGGTGGCGGCGGGAGCGCTGAGCTTTGCCGGAGCTGACGCCGTACACAATGCAGGCGCAGCCGCCATGGGCGACATGAGCACGGAAGATTACCTCAAACGCATTGCCATCAGCGGCGCACAGGGCATGGCTGGCAATTTGGCAGGCGGACTGGTAGGAACAGGCCTTGCCAACGTGCTGCGTGATACGCATAAGATGACGCCGTTCATGGAGTTTTTACGGCAGACAGCAAGCGGCGTGACGAATGCGAGCGTGAACCAGGCGGTCGGCTATCTTGCGGCAGATGAAAAGCCGACGAAAGAAGAGATCGCCACAAACCTCGTGACGGCGTTTGCGTTCTCTGTGCTGAGCAGCGCAATCAGCAGCTACCAGACGACACAGCAGCAGAAGGCGCAGATGAACCAGGCATACCAGGCCATTGAGCAGGGATACCGCGCAATGACGGCCGGAACGGAAAACATGACGCCGGAAGCAAAGGCGCAGCGGGCGCAGTTCATCATGCAGCAGACGCAGAGCCTGCGTGAAAGCGTCAACAGCTATTACATTGCGGGCCAGCAGAAGGCCGTGGACAATCTGAATGAAACGCTCGATCTCATCGACGAGGCGATGCGGGCGTATGTCAATGGGTACACCGCAGCGTCCAGCGCCATGCAGACACCGAATGTCATGCTGCCGGGCGGCGGAAGCACGGGCCAGCTGCCAACGGCGGCAGACCTGCCAACGACACCGACAGACCCGCAGATGCAGAAGCAGGTGGAGCAGGAGCTGCAGACCGCCATCCAGCAGGGACTGCAGCAGGCAAAGGCCGGAACACAGAGCGCACAGCAGCCGGAGAGCGGGCAGGCTCTGCAAAGCGGGAACGCGGCGGCCGCAGCTGCGCAGATTGCGGGGCAGAGCCAGCAGGTGCAGCAGCCGAATCTTCCAACGGCGGCACAGGCCGCAGCCGTGCAGCCGCAGCAGTTGGAACAGAGCACGCAGCAGGAAGCTGGGCTGCCGACGCCGCAGCAGGTGCAGACCGAACAGACTGCCACACCGCTGGAACGCCTGGAGGCCATGGGCGTGAGCGGAAAACGCGCACAGTCGATGGCACGCGGCATTGAGGCGTTCTATCGCGGGCAGATCACAGACGGCGAAGTTCTCAGCAAGCTGCTCTCTTCCCCGGAAGTGCAGAACGTCATGCGGCAGATGACGGACGCGGACATCGAAGCGGTCGTGTCCGGAAACGTGCAGGCACAAAATCAGCAGCCGGTCAATGCTGCCGTGCAGCAGGTGCCAGGGAGCCAGCAGCCCGGCGTACAGAATGAAGCCACAACACCTGAAGGAGGAATGAACAATGGCACAGAACAGCTTCCAGCCGGGCAGCAGCCAGGCGCAGAACAGCAGGGCGAGCAGCTACCTGATGGAGACGGCGGACGGATTCTCCGTGAGAGTACCGGCGGACAGAGTGGAATCCTGGCAGAAGGCAGACCACAACGCGCCTTTAACCAGGGCAGAACAGCTGTTGAAAGAGAGAATCTTGGACGAACTCTACGGCTCGAAAAAGTAAGCAGCCAGAGCCTGGGCCTGCCGAACGGAACGGAGGAACGCGAGATTCAGGTCATGCCGGAAGCCCACTGGGATGCGCAGATGCAGCAAACGGCGCAGCGCATTTCCTATGAGACCGGGAAACCGGTGACGTATGTGCTTGGTTCCATCCGCATCCGCCAGGCAGATGGCTCGGTAAGCGCGGCACGCGGCGTCTACACAGAAAACGGCATCATCGTCCAGGCAGACCACCGCTATCTGAACATCGACCAGATCGCAGACCACGAGGCCTTCCATGATTACGCGGCCAACAATCCGGGGCTTGTGCGGCAGATCGAGCGGGCCATCGTAGAACAGTACAGCCGGGAAGAATTTGACGCAGTGGTCGAGAAGTATCTGAAGAACCTGCGCGGCGTATATGATTTGCCGGAGCACGCATCCGGACAGGAAGTAGCCGAGGTTTACGGCATCGTCAAAGAGGAAATCTGTGCGGACGCTTATGCAGGAATCAACTTCTTCGGCGCCCACGCCGAAAAGTACCGCAGCGAGGCGCAGGCGGTTCTGCAGGAGCGGAAGGTCACCACGCCGGGCAGCGAGACAGCAGCGGCGACACAGCGCAGGACTGGGCCGCCAGAGCGCTACAGCTACGGCGGCGTGAACGCAAACACAGCAGATCAGAAGACACTCGCCCGCGCACAGGAGCTTCAGATGCAGGGTGAAGACGATGAGCGCGTGCGAAAGGAAACCGGCTGGCACACCGGCATGGAAGGAAAGTTGCGTTTCGAGATCGACGACAGCAAGATGAAGTATCATCGCGGCGGAGACGCAGCCTTCAGCCGGAGCCACCCGGACTATGCGGAATATCAGAAGCTCGTGGACAAGATGCTCACCGGTTCTGCAGAAGCGTGGAAGCCGGAAGACCAGGAGCGCCTTCAGGAGCTGGACAAGACCTGGGGCCGAGAGTACGGGAGACTGAGCGAGCGCGTGGAAAGCGGGAATGCCACGCTGGAGGACGTCATCGATCACGAGGAACTGTTCCAGGCGTACCCGCAGCTGCGCAACGTGCGTGTAGAGTTCAAGGAGCTGCCGGGCAATACGCAGGGCTATTTCTCTCCAAGCGAGAACAAGATCGCGCTGGACAGCAAGCTGCGCTCGGCACCAGAGGCGACGATCATCCACGAAATCCAGCACGCCATTCAGAAGGCAGAAGGGTTTGCGAGCGGCGCATCGCCGGAGTATTGGCAGCAGCACCGGGACGAGGCGAAAGAAGCGAGAATTGCGGACATCCGGGAAGAGATTGCCAGGCTGGAAGAACAGCTGCCGTGGGATTTGAACCGGTGGACGGCGGAAGACGACGCCATTGAAGCGAAGATCGGAGAGCTGGAAGACAGTATCATTGACATTCAGAACGGCGTGGGGATGGACAGCTACGATCTTTACCGCAATACCGCAGGCGAGATTGAAGCGCGAGACGCAGCCAGCCGCCGGGGCCTGACACCGGAGCAGCGCCGCGCGGCACCGCCTGCCAGAGCTGATGAGAACACGGTCTATGCCGATCTGAGCGACAGCCTGGATTACGTCGGAAAGACGGACGACGGGACTGAAGCGTATGAAACCAGCGAGGCCGTCCGCAAGCTGCCGTACAAGAAGCGCATGGAAGCCTTTATGGACATCATGCGGAATGAATACGCAGGCCGCACAGCGAAGTTCACAGCGCGAGATGGTGAAGTCTATTACGCGACATTCGATGAGAATGATTTGCGGAAGAACGTCTACGGCGATAAGAAGTCTTCGCCAAGAGGCTGGAAGGCGAAGATCAACACAGGAGCGGACGGGAACATTTTTGATCTGGTCGAAAACGCAGAGCACAGCGGAAGCGGCAAAGAACAGGGCAAAACATCCGAAGCGCACCAGGGACTTACAGGTTGGGAATATTTCGTGAAGACTGTGCAAATCGACGGACGGGTCTATGACCTGCTGGCAAATGTACGGAAAAAGCCGGATGGAGAATTTGTGTACTCCATCCAGCTGAATGAGAACGAAAAGAAAGCACCTGCGCCTCCCCGTCAGTACCAGAATGGTACAGCTAAAGCGGAAAACCGCCCTGTTAGGGTGCCCACAGATGCTTCTGAGGCCAGTGTAGCAGAGAAGCGGCTGCCTGTCAAGGCCCGGTTCTCTTTGGACGAGCCGGTGGAGCAGACGCAGGACTTGATGGCCATTCACAATCTGGACGGCAAGAAGATGGACAGTATGCTGCAGCTCGGCGCTATCCCGTCGCCGTCGGTCGCCATTGTGAAGGCGAGCCAGGGGCATACGCAATACGGAGACTATACGCTGGTCTTCCCGCGCCAGAGCATCGACCCGCAGGAAGACCGGCGCAACAAGGTCTACGGAGCAGACGCCTGGACGCCGACGGCGGCAAACGCAATCGTCGAGCGGGAAGTGAACTACGAGGCCAGACGCGCCGCAGAGCAGAAGATCGCGCAGCTGGCGAACCAGGTGGCGGGCGGCATCTTCTCCCGTGACAGCGCCATCGGCAGCCGCGTGGACGAAGTGGCCACGATGGACGAAGCGGAGCTTGCAAAGCAACTGGCCAAAGACGACGCGGTACGGGCTGCATATCTTGCAGAGCAAGGCAAAGACATCGAGCCGGTGCTGAAGGAGAAAGTCTGGGATAGTTTCGGCAACCAGGCGCTGCAGGACTACACGGAGAAAATCGGCGCACAGGAGCTGGCGCAGCTGTATGTGAAGCTGGAGACCGGAGACCGGCTGACAGAGACTGAGCTGGAGACGGCACGCGAGAGCATCATGGACGCCTGGGTTGCAGACCACGAGTACGCGCTGAACCGCAGGCCGGAGCTGCGCGAGACGCGCATTGCACGGCAGCGCGACAAGATCAGCGATGTGCGCGTGGAAGACTTCATCCGGAACGCAGAAGCGCTTTATGAAGATGGCGGCCAGACACGCGACGGCGTAGACCGCTATGCCACGCAGGATAAGCTCCGCGAGGCGGTGGACGATGCAGATGTCGAGGCATGGGTACGCGGGCAGCTTCGCGGCGTGTTGGGCGAGCCAGGCATCTACAATGGGAAGGAACGCTTCACGGCTTCCGGCAAGCGCAGGAGCTTCCGAGAAACGCACGGCGCGTACACGGCGGAGAACATCGTAAAAGCAATGAACCAGGCAAGCGCCAGGGGCGAGAGCTACTGGGGTGTGGGCGCAAAGGGAATCTTATCTGTGGCGACGCCACGATACAAAAGCGTGGACGCCATCCATGCAGACGAGGGCCGCCTGCAGAATATGCCGGAAGAAGAATATAACCAGCTGCTGCAGGAGCTGGACAAGCGCATCGAAGGCATCGTTGCAGATGTGCAGAAGACGGCCGGAAGCTATGACATGGATGAGATCGCGGGCCTTCTCATGGAGAACGCCGGGCAGGACGCTATGCGCATCCAGCAGGCCTTCAGCAGGCAGGGGTATGACATCGACGGCGGGCTTGCCACGGAGATTGCCGGTATGTACCGCCAGGCGGCAGAAATGCCGACGGGATATTTCGAGGCGAAGCCGCAGCGCGTGGTCACATTCGACGAGCCGGTCTGCATTGCGCCGGATGATTGCCCGCCGGAACGGCTGGAGAAAATGAAGGCGGCGGGCCTGAACGTTATCGAGTACGAGGCCGGGAACGACGAGCAGCGCATGGAGATCGCCAGAAGTCTGAAGGGTATGCGTTTCTCCGTGGACGAACCGCAGGCAGAAACCGGCGGCGAGATCGAGCAGGCGTCGGAGAGCAAACCGGCAGAGCCTGAGCAGAAGGAGAAAAAGCCGCGCAAGAAGAACGAGACGAAGCCGGTAGCAGAAAGTCTGCCGATCATTGCAAAGCGGAATCTGCGGCAGGATATGCAGGGCATCTTCTCCATTCCGGAAGGACGGCGGGCAGAGATCAACCAGATCATCGACGGCCTGGCAGACCGGATGCTCAAGAACGGCGAACTGACGCAGGAAGACCGGGACGCCTTCTTCGACCGGATGTATGCAGAAGGCGTCATGGAAGTGGCAGCGGATGAGTATCTGCAGCAGGCACGGTCGGAGATTGCGGGGCGTCGCATCTATGTGCCGGAGAGCGTGAAGCATGAGTTCGGAGACGACTGGGGCTATTTCCGGAAGAAGGCATTTGCAGCAGGCGTTATGCTGGTAAACGATACGAGCGCAGCTGGTATCGACATGGTCAACGCAGAGCTTGCAGACACGCTGCCGGGGATGTTCCATGCGGACGATCTGGACAGCCGGGAGATTCTGGAGAACATTGTGCAGACGGCGGAAGAAGGCAAGAGCCAGAACATGAGCCTGGCACAGTACACCGCTCTTCTGGCCGGGCAGGAATATGTTTCGGAAGACGAAGTCCTGGATAACATCGAGCGACAGATGGACGAAGCACTGCGCACGTTCACGCGGACAGCAAAGCTGGAGGTTCATCTGCGAGACAGAACCGGCGTGAAGATCGCGCAGGAGCGGGAGAAGTCGGCAGCCGCCCGGCAGCGCGAAGCACTCAGCCGCGCGAAGGAACGGCAGCAGCGCAAGGAGATGAGCCAGCGGCAGCGGGAGTACCGCGAGCTGAAGGAGCAGCAGAAGAAGACACTGAAGGCGCTGCAGTGGCTGGCCAAGAACCAGTACCGGGCACCGGAGGAACTGCAGGGAACCTGGGACGAGGTGCTCGGAGACCTGGACATCTACGCAGTGAGCGCAGCCAACGAGATGCGCTATTCCAAGAAGTACGACGCGACGTGGAAAGACCTGGCCGAGATGTATAAGGACGCACAGGCAAACGACCCGAACTTCCTGCCGTCGAAAGAGCTGGAGAAGATCGTTCACCGCCTGGACAACAAGAAGATCGCGGACATGGATTTGAACGCGCTGCAGGATTTGTATAAGGCAGCCGTCGGACTGCGGACGGAGTTCTACAACCGGAACAACGTCATCAACGACGACATGAACCGGCTGTTCGCAGAGGTCTACACGGACAGCAAGAAAGAGCTGGACTTTGGCGCACAGACGAAGGCAGGCGAAGCGGCACGCCAGGGAAAGAAGCTGGACAGCCTGTTCAACCAGGAACAGCTCTCTCCGATGAACGTGATGCAGCGCATGGCAGGCTGGAACCCGAACAGCGCGTGGTACTCCATGGCCAAGCAGCTGGAGAAGGGAGAGCGGGACATCCGCGACTACACGGTAAGCGCCACAAAGCAGCTGCGTGAGTTCTTGACGGAGCATGAAGACTGGGCCAAGAAGGCAGACGGCCAGGGAGACGACGGCATCTGGTATGAGGTGAAGATTCCGCAGCTGGTCGGCGCTCTGGAGGTCGGCAAGCCGCCGAAGTTCGGGGACACGATCACGGTATGGATGACGCCGACGCAGAAGGTGCACATGTACCTGGAGAGCAAGAGCACGGAGAACCTGCGGCACATGGAAGGCGGCCGTACTTTCGCCGACAAAACGCTCTACAGCCAGGGCAAGCGTCGCAAGGCCTTCGCCCAAGGCAAGACCGTGCGCATGGCACCGGAAACCGTGAAGGCGATCGTCGGCAGCTTAACACCGGAAGAGCAGGAGCTTGCACAGGCACTGGAGCAATACTACAACGTGTTTGCCAAGAAGGAGATCAACCGCGTTTCCAACATTCTCTACGGGTACGACAAGGCTGTAAGCAAAAATTATACGCCGATCTATACCAACTCCAACTACACCAAGAGCGAGCTGGGCGTCTACGACGCGACGGCGGAAGGCGTCGGCAATCTGAAGAGCCGCCAGTTCTCCAAAAATCCGAGCTACAACATCGGCGCCTTCGACGCCTTTGAGCGCCACGTGGAGCAGACGGCACGGTTCGTGGGCATGGCAATTCCAGCCCGGAACTGGCAGACGCTGCTAAACTGGCGCGAGCGGGAAAATTCCATGTCGGATATTATCACCCACGACTGGGGCGATGAGAGTCTGAAGTACATTCAAGACCTGGTGCAGACGCTGCAGGGCGGCACGGCAAGCACGCGCGACAGCGTGAGCATGGGCGCAGAAAAAGTCTTCAGCAATTACATCGGCGCCGTGTTCGGGGCAAACCCATCCATCGTATTTAAGCAGCTGGGTTCGATTCCACTGGCGGGTGCGTGGCTGGACTTCAAGAACTTCCCGTCGCCGGGGCAGGTAAAGCGCATCGACCGGAGCCTGATTGAGAAGTACACGCAGGAGCTGGACTGGAGAACGCTGGGCTATTCCACGCCGGAGACCAAGCAGCTGAAGGAAAATCCGAACTGGACACAGACAAACAAGTTCACGAACTTTATCTTCGGCGGCGGAGCGATCACCGCCATGGACGGCTGGGCCGCGAGCGTGCTGTGGCCGTGGGCGGAAAACAAGGTACGAGCTGAGTTCCCGGAGCTGGAGACCGGAAGCCAGGAGCAGATCGACAGCGGAAGCAGCCCGTTCTATCAGAAGGTTGCAGAAGTATTCAACGAAGCGGTGGCGAGAAGTCAGTCCACCTCGGACGAGATGCACCAGGGCGCGCTGCGCAAGAGCAAGAATCAGGTGACGCGGGCGTTTACGATGTTCAAGTCGGACAGCTCGCAGACCTACAATGCGCTGCGGCAGCGTGCTGGTGAGGCGGAATACTACAAGCGAATCGGCGACACGGAGAATTACAACAAGGCCAAGCGCGGGCTGGGCGTTGCGTTCCTGGCAGCCGTCGGCGGGTACATCTGGGCGCAGGGCATCGAGTTCTTGATGAACCTCTGGAAGCGCAAGGGCAAGGCGTACCGCGACGAGGACGGGAATCTTACAGCAGGAAGCGTGGCAAAGGAAATGGCGCTGGGGCTGGTGGGAGACCTGGCTGGTATCGTCACCTACGGAGAAGAACTTGCGGACGTCATCGGCAACATCATTACGGGCGACAAGTGGTACGGCATCGACACGCCGGGCCTGGAGCAGCTGTCCGACGTTGTGGAGACCATCGTGGAGCAGGGACAGAACGGTCTGGATGTGCTGAAGGACGCAGCGGACGTCGTGAAGAACGGCGGAAGCCTGGGCGAATACCTGCACCGGCACAGCGGTGACATTGTCGGCGGCATCAAAGACCTGGCGGCTGCAGCGGCCACATACCTGCCGGGCATCTCGGTCAACAACCTGGAGGCGTATCTGCTCGGCACGGTGCGCTGGGCCTCGCCGGAACTTGCGGCGGCATACGACGATGCGCTGGCCACGGCGAACAAAAACCAGATGAAGGGCCTGCGCGGCGCGGAGCTGGAGCGCAAGATCAGCGATACCCTGCACAACCGGCGCGTGGAGACGGACGAGACGACGAACGAAACGCTTGCGTCTCTTTACGAAAGCGGGTTCACAAAAGCGGTTCCGTCCGATACGCCGGGCAGCATCAGCGTTGACGGCGAAGACCGCAAGCTCTCGGCCTATCAGAAGCAGGTCTACGACAAGACATGGAGCGGCGCCGTCGGAAGCAGGCTGCAGGAACTGATCGCGAGTGATGTGTTCCAGGCGGCGGACGACGAGACGCAGGAGAAGATGCTGAGCGGGCTGTATGAATACGCCGGAGAGAAGGCAAAGGCGGCTGTCTTCGACGACTATGAGGTGAAGACCTCGACGCAGAAGGCGGACGACGTGCTGGCAACCGGCGCAGAGATGGCGGACTATCTGGAGCTGAAGCTGGCAGGAGCCGTGGACAAGTATCTGGACGCGATTGATGGCGGGCTGGACGCACAGAGCGCAAAGGACGTGGCGCTCGGTATGGCAGAGCTTACGCCGGATGAGGGGAAGAAAACGGTATCCGACGTGCAGAAGTGGCGGGCAGCCATCGACGCGGTGGATGGAACCAGTGCACAGCGCGACGCACTGCTCGCAGTGATGAAGGACTCGACAAAGCAAAAATACGAGATCGCCGACAGCTACGGCATCGAGGCAAGAACGTGGGTGCAGCTGAAGGAAATCCTGCCGCAGTTCGACGAGGATGGGAACGGAAGCTACAAGGGCGAAGAGATTGAGAACGCCATCGATGCGCTGAACGGACACAGCGGCATTATGCTGCCGGGCGGCGACGGGCCGCAGCAGCTGACAAACGAGATGCGGGCCGTGCTCTGGCAGCTGTTCACCGGAAGCAAGAGCGCGAAGAACAATCCGTACAGCGAGCGCGTGGGCAGCCAGGTGATCGCAGAGCGCGAGAAGGCAAAGCAGGAAGACTAGCGGATGGACATAGAAAGAGCGCCGCCAGGGAGACCTGGTGGCGCTTTTGTTACACATCTGCCTCCACGTCATAAGGAAGGAAGAGCGGCGGGAACGAATATCCTGAATCGTCGATGAAAGAGAGTTCATCCCAAGCTTGGCTGCGCTGGTATTCCTGCAGGAGCCTCCGTGGAACATGAAAGACGAGGCTTCGATCTGCATGGATTCCATCACGGTAACGAGTGTCCGCTTTGTAAGCTGGTATTGCAACAGGAGATGAAATATACACGTCGCGTAGCTCCCTGCAATCAGACGGGACAAGAATACGTTTCAAATTTTTCGGCAGCACAAGCACTTCTGCTGGAAGAGCAAGCTGTTCAATCCAAAATTCAAGGCATGAGGCTTCTGCAATGCGAACATTAGAAAGATCAATGCGACGAAAACTGAATTGGCCAAAATCCGCGATGAAGGATGACGTGGGGCATAAGTTTTCAAAAACAAGCGTGCTGATTTCCGGATACGAATATGCTGCATCCGCAATGGCTGTGCGCAGAGACTTGTTCTGACTGTTCGCACGCGAAGTGAAGCTAAGATAGATAGCTTCTGGAAAATATCGCGCACGGATACTGTATGTGGGGCGAAGAACACGGCGGAAAGGATTCGATCGATCGAGACGGTAGAGCAGGAAAAGAATGATCGCGCATAGAACCAGGACGACATAGACCATGGCTGCACCTCCACAAAATTTTCAGTTTAATCATCTTTTTTATAAGATTACCACGAAGATATGTTAAATTCAAGCAAGATTATGCAAAAGATGATTATAGGGAGGCGGAGCGGTGCGGCTCTATACTCTGGATGGACGGTTCAACTTATGCGGCAAGCGGGTGCGTGAGGCGCGGATAAAGGCTGGAATGAGCCAGGACACGCTGGCGGCGAAGCTGCAGCTGGCCGGGCTTCAGATTGGGCAGATGGCAGTGAGCAGAATTGAAACTGGGAAGCGCGTGGTGCCAGACTTCGAACTGCCGGTCATCGCCGGTGTACTGGGCGTCAGCACGGACTGGCTGCTTGGAAAAGAATAGACCTCTCTGCTGCACAGCAGGGAGGTCTTTTTTGACGGCTTGACATTTCGGCTTAATCAGTTTTAGAATAAAAAGCAAGAAATGGCAATAGGAGGCCGGACAGATGGAACAGATGAAGCGGACGTTTAAGCACCTGCAGTACAGAGACAGAATCAAGATCGAGATGATGCTGCGCGAGAAGGCCAGCATCCAGCAGATCGCAGACCGGCTGCACGTCACCTATCAGACCATCTGGCGCGAGCTGCGCCGCGACGGGGTGTGGTATGAGCATACGCTGAGCAACTTAACGACAGAGCGGCGGTACTCGGCGGACATCGCACAGGCGCAGTATGAGAAGAACAAGCGGGCGAAAGGCGGCATGATTAAGCTCGGCCACGACTTCGCGCTGCATGATTTCATCGAGCAGAAGATTGGGCGGGAACACTACTCCCCGGCGGCAGTCATCATGGAGATCAAGCTGCGCGGGCTGAAGTTCGACGTGGACATCTGCGAGAAGACGATCTACAATTACATCAACAGCGGGGATGTTTTCTTTTCCATCACGAACAAAGACCTGCCGCAGCGCGGCGAGCACAAGCGGGAATACAAGAAGGTGCGCGAGGCCAAACGGCAGGCGCCAGGAGAAGGCATTGAGAACCGGCCGCCGGAGATCGATGAGCGGAAGGAAGAAGGACACTGGGAGATGGACACGGTGAAAGGAAAGAAGAATGGCCACAAGTGTGCGCTCATGCTATCGGAACGCGCGATGCGGACAGAGCTGGTCCTGCCGATGGCGGCGTGCACAATGGAGTGCGTCGTGGAAAAGCTCGATCAGCTGGAGCGACGCTGGGGCAACAAGTTCAGCCGCATCTTCAAGACGATCACGGTGGACAACGGCAGCGAGTTTATGGACTACGAGGGAATGATGACGAGCAAAGAGACCGGCGAGCAGCGCACGCAGGTCTTCTATTGCCATCCCTATCGCAGCAACGAGCGCGGCACCAACGAGAACCAGAACCGGATGTTCCGCCGGTTCTTCCCGAAGGGGACAGACTTGGACGCCGTTCCGGACGAGGACATCAGCGCCGTGCAGGACTGGATGAACAACTATCCGCGCAAGCTCCTGGGCGGAAAGACGGCGGGGATGCTGTTCGACGAGTTTGTGGCATCGCTGAGCTGAAAAATTTTTCGGATTTTTTGAAATTAACCCTTGCAATTTACGAAACCGGCTCCCCCGCGAAAAAAAGATTGACGCGGCCGGGAAAACGTGCTATATTATTTAGGCAATCGGGATGCTAGTGTGGCTCAGTCGGTAGAGCAGCTGATTCGTAATCAGCAGGTCGCCGGTTCAAGTCCGGCCACTAGCTCCAGAAACCGGTGAAAATCGTGAGATTTTCACCGGTTTTCTCTTTTATTTGTTCGGATTTTCGGGCGGCGAATTTGCCTGACCCACACCGTGACCCACACGGCGAATAAACTGCTCCCCAAGTCAAGGACAAAATAAGGTGACCCATTCCGCTAGCATGGATATCTGCCGGTTGTCAGGTAGCGGTAATACTCGTTCGGCGAGAGCTTTGCCAGATCCCACTGGTATCTGTCGTTGTTATAGTAGTCCATCCAGTCGTCGATTGACCGCTGCACATCCGCAAAGCACGTCCAGCTTGGAATCTTCTCCGCCAACTCATCCTTCATATGTCCGAAAAAGCTCTCCTGCGGCGCGTTGTCCCAGCAATTTCCTTTTCACGACATTGACTGCCGCAGGCTACTGTTTTTCACGAGCTGAATGAACTTGATGCAGGTGTAATGGCAGCCCTGGTCGCTGTGCAGGAT
>OJKI01000234.1_pt1 | contig 23794 bp, 19 predicted proteins | sample 1596431 | NCBI WGS metagenome assembly OJKI01 (sample SAMEA4350165, study PRJEB24818) | metagenome | biome: human; feature: gut; material: faeces | place: Denmark | collected 2013-09 | reverse complement strand
ATATAAATAGTTAAAGTTCAAAATTATCATATCAGGTATTTCAACGCTAGTGATATCAAATAAGTGTGACATATGTTTGACAAACCTACACAAAAGAATTGTGTTAATTGAACAATAACATTGAAAAGAACAAAATTTTGTGATAAGATAATATAAATCAAGAGAGACAATAAAAATAGAATTGAGGAAACAAGTTGCAAATAGAAGGTCAAATAATAGATATTATATATAAAAACGAAATTAATAGCTACACAGTAGCAACCTTTGAAACGGCAGAAAACGAAGCAATCACTGTTGTGGGCTATTTGCCGTTCATAAACAATGGAGACAATCTAAGATTGACAGGAGATATAGTAACACATCCAGAATATGGAGAACAACTAAAAATAGCAACATTTGAAAAAGTAATACCATCAACACCAGAAGCGTTAGAAAAATATTTAGCAAATAGCAACTTCAAAGGAATAGGACCAGCAACGGCAAAGAAAATAGTAAAAACATTTGGAAAAGACACAATAAACATAATAAAATTAGAACCTCAAAAATTAACACAAATAAAAGGAATAAACAAAGCAAAGGCACTAGAAATAGCACAACAATTCCTAGAAAACTGGGAACTATGGCAAATAGTAGGATTCTTGGATAAATTTGGAATAGGTCCTCAAAATGCAGAAAACGTATATAAAAAATTAGGAGAAAGTGCGTTAGAAAAAATAGAAGAAAATCCATACATATTAATAGATGTAGCAAGCAAAGTTAACTTCGAAAAAGTAGACAAAATAGCATTAGATTTAGGCTTTGAACAAGATAACTACAAAAGAATAAGAAGCGGAATAAAATATGGACTAGAAAAAATAGGGCTAAATGGTCACTCAGCAGTCATATATGAAAACTTAGTACAATTCGAGCAAGAACTATTAAGAATAGATGTAAATGCAATAGAAGAAACAATAATAGACATGAAAGCAAAAGAAGAAATAATCATAGAAGAAAGAGATGATCAGAAAGAATGGGTATATGCTAAACCATTTTATATAGCAGAAAAAAATATAGCAGAAAAAATAACAACACTAAGAGATTCGGAAAATACAAAGAGAATAAAAACAATAAAAAAAGAATTAGAAAAAATAGAAAAAGAAATAGGCCTAAGTTTATCAGAAAAACAAAAAGAAGCAATATTTAGTGTAAATGACAACAATGTATGTGTAATAACAGGAGGACCGGGAACAGGAAAAACAACAATCATAAAAGCAATAATAGAATTATACAAAAAGCATAAAATGAAACCTGTTCTATGTGCACCAACTGGAAGAGCTGCAAAAAGAATGACAGAAACAACGGGAGAAGAAGCAAAAACGCTACATAGATTGTTAGAATTAATGGGTGGAACAAGCGACACAGATTCTTTTAGTATAGACTTATTAGTTACTCCGATAGATGCAGACATAATAATAGTAGATGAAGCATCAATGATTGACATGTTTTTAATGAACTACTTGTTAAAAGGAATATATAATGGAACAAAGTTGGTGCTAGTAGGAGACGTAGACCAGTTACAATCAGTGGGACCGGGAAGTGTTCTAAAAGACATAATAGAATCAGAAAGAATAGAAACTATAGAGCTAAACCAAATATTTAGACAGGCAGCAAAAAGCAAAATAATAGTAAATGCACATAGAGTCAACAATGGGGAAGGTTTTATAAGTGGAAATGTAAAAGAAACAACAGTGGATGAAGAGAATGTAGAACTACTAGATGATTTCTTCCTTATAAACGAACCAAATCAAGAAAAAGCACAAAGTACCATTGTAAGCCTTTGCAAAGGAAGACTACAAAAATTCGGAAACTACGACTTTTTTAGTAATATCCAAGTAATAACAGCAACCAAAAAAGGAAAACTTGGAACAAAAGAACTAAATACATTATTACAAAGTGAAATAAACCCAATGGAAGCAGACAAAGAAGAAAGAACCTTTGGAGATGTGAAATATAGAGAGCAAGATAGAGTAATGCAGGTAAAAAATAATTACAATATATTATGGGAAAAAGATAATGACAGAGAATTCAAAAAAGAACTAGGAAATGGAGTGTTTAACGGAGAATTAGGAGTAATAGAAAAAATCAACAAAGAGGATAAAACAATAAGAGTAAAATTTGATGATGGAAAAGTTGCAACATACGAAAACACAGACTTAGACCAACTAGAGTTGGCGTATGCAATCACAGTGCACAAATCACAAGGAAGTGAATTTGATGTTGTACTATTTGTAGCATCTCAAACAACACCGTTACTATTAACAAGAAATCTGCTATACACAGCAATAACAAGAGCAAAAAAACTATTAATAGTAATAGGCCCACAAAACGTAATAAATTACATGATAACAAACAACACAACAAAGAAAAGAAACACAGGACTAAAATACAAACTAAGAAATATAAAATAACACAACCGATAGCAAAACAAGAATTGCTATCGGTTTTTATTAAACAATGGTGTTGCTGGACCACTGTCAATAGTTTTCGAGAATATCCCCAAATTTTTTAATTAAATATATAATTTAATAAAATTTTACTTTCTTTATTTATAGCATAACTGTAAGAAAAAATCAATACTAAAAAATAAAAAAATGGGAAGAATAAAACCATCGAAAAATGAGCATTTCTTAGAATTAAGCCGACTGTGAGAGATTAACTTTTTTATTAAATTATATATTTAATAAAAATTTAATTACTAGTTGAATTATAAAACATAATGTTTTATAATAACAATATACAAAAGGAAAGGGGAACGAAATGCCAAAAGAAACATTAAAAAATTTAAAAGAAACTAATGAAAGGAGAGAAGTAAAAATGTTTAAAAACAGAAAACGGAATCACGCTAATAGCTTTGGTTGTAACAATAGTAGTACTTTTGATATTAGCGGGAGTAAGCATAAGTCTATTGCTAGATGAAAACGGAATAATCAAGAAATCAAAAGATGCAAGAAGAGAATATGGACAAGCAAAAGCAAATGAGCAAGAAGATTTATCTAATTTATCAGATATGATAGAAGAAGCAACAGGAAAGGTAACATTAGCAAAAGTACCAGTTGGAATAAAAGCAAGCAAAAATGGAACAATAAATGGAGAAGAAGGAAATTCAAATAATCCAACAATACCAAAAAACTATATACCAATAGATACAGCTACATCTACGTGGGGAGATGGAAGTACTGTGCCTAGTCAAGATTCAGTAAACCATGGACTAGTAATAAAAGATGAGAAAAATAATGAATGGGTGTGGGTGCCAGTACCAGATGTAAAAGTAATGTGTGATACTTTAAATAATACAGAATATACACTATGTGGAACAACAGGAGAAACTGCAGTAACAACAAATAAATATTCAAAATCAGGAATAATAAGTGGACAAACAAGAATTACGCCTGGAACAACTAGTAATTACCGTGAGCCGGACCTAGTAGTTGGAAGTGGAACAGAATATGATGCTAATACGTATTGTACAACAATATTAGGAGAAACAGGAACAAAAGAACAATTAGCCAAACTATTTGTAGCAGAATATAATGAAATGATAACAAGTATTTCAAAATATGGAGGATTCTATATAGGAAGATATGAGTTATCAGGAACAGTAACAGAGCCAACAGAAAAACCAGGAAAAACATTAACAAAGACAGATTGGTATAATTTATATAATGCATGTAGAAGTTCAAAATTACAAGCAAGCGACAAAGTAAAAACACAAATGATATGGGGATGCCAGTGGGATGTAACGATGAATTGGCTAATAAGTTCAGGAGCAAAGACGAGTAATGAAGTAAATAAAGACTCAAGTTCATGGGGAAATTACAATAATACATTAGTAAAAGCAGATGATGGAACAACTGATATAAAAGAGAGTGGAAGAAGTGCAAAGTTAACTACAGGAAAAACAACATTTACAATGGCAAATAATATATATGACCTAGCTGGAAATGTAGCAGAGTGGACTCAAGAGGCGTTCGGCACCAGCAGTCGAGCTGATAGGGGTGGCAATTACGACTTCAGTAGCTCTGACATTCCAGCTTCAGGCCGCGGCAGTCACAATCCGGACGGCAGCAGCTTCGGTCCGGGCCGCAGCGGCGACGACCGCTGGCGGTTCTCGCCCTACTTTAATAATAAAGTCAAAATAGGGAGAGTATAAATTTAAGTGTGTAAAATCAAAAGACATTTTGATTATGCACACTTTTAAAATGTTTTAATGAAATAGCAGATCATCTTTATAGTAATGATTACTGTACCCTTGCAAAATTCGACAAACTAAGGTAAAATATAAAAAGCAAAAAATAAAAAGGAGAATATCAATGAAAAGCAATAGGGGAATGGGAATGATTCAATTAATCATATCAATAATAGTAATAGCAATAATAGTGGCATTGGGAGTATACTTTTTAAGAATGAAATATGAACAGGCAAAAGTGCAAACAGCAAAAACAGATATGCTATTAGTTGAATGGAAAGCAAAAGATGCGATAGAAAAACAAACAGTAAAAGGAGAAGAAAAAGTATATATAGGAACAAAAGTCAGTGAAATGAAAGATGAACCTTTAATAAAAGAATTCTTAAATCAAAATATCATTTCAGAAGAAGAATACGAAAAATATTATGTATTAACAGACGCTGACTTAGAAAAATTGGGATTAGAATTATCAAACTATGAAAACAGTTTCTTTCTAATCAATTATGATAATTATGAAATAATAACAACAAAAGGTTGCAAATATGAAGAAGGTGAAACCTTATATAAATTATCTGACATATTAGAAAAAGAAGGACAAAAAGAGTCTAATAATGAAGAAACAAAACAAGAAGAAAATATACAAGAAACGGAAAATCAATAATGAAAGAAAAAGAAGAACAAAGATTAATAGAATTAAAGAAAATAGAAAAGGAAATATATGACTCTGGAGCAGAGTATATATGTGGAATAGATGAAGCGGGACGTGGACCGCTTGCTGGACCGGTTGTAATTGCTGCAGCTATAATGCCAAAAGACTCAATGATAGAAGGAGTAAATGACTCTAAAAAAGTATCAGAGAAGAAAAGAGAACAGCTATACGAAATAATAACAAACGAAGCTATAGCGTATGGAGTTGGAATTATAGATCAAAAAGAGATAGACAGAATAAACATATTAAATGCGACTAAAGAAGGGCTTACAATGGCTGTAAAAGAACTTACAACAAAGCCAGACATAATAATTGTAGATGCATTAAGCAAAATAGATACTTGTGGAATTCCATATAAATCAATAATAAAAGGAGATGCAAAATGTTATTCAATAGCAGCAGCTTCAATAATTGCAAAAGTAACGAGGGATAGAATAATGAGACAATGGGATGAGATATATCCTCAATATGGTTTTGCAAAACATAAAGGATATGGGACAGCGGCACATATTCAAGCAATAAAAGAATATGGACTTTGCCCATTGCACAGGTTATCTTTTGTAAAGAACATAGTAAACAAAGATTAAAATAGGAAGGATAAACAAATGGATATATTAGAAATAATAGGAAAAAAGAGAGATAAAAAAAAGTTAACAAAAGAGGAAATTGAGTATTTTGTAAAAGAATATACAAACGGAAATATTGCAGATTATCAAGCTGCAGCATTAGTGATGGCGATATATATAAATGGAATGACAATTGAAGAAACAACAAATCTAACATTAGCGATGGCTTACTCGGGAGATGTACTAGACTTATCATCTGTTGGAAATGTTGTAGACAAACATAGTACTGGCGGAATTGGAGATAAAGTTACAATAATCTTAATGCCAATAGTTGCTTCACTTGGAGTAAAAGTCGCTAAAATGTCTGGAAGGGGACTTGGATTTACAGGGGGAACTAAAGATAAATTAGAAGCAATACCAGGATACAAAACAGAAATAAGCATAGAAGAGTTTATAAACAATGTAAATAAAGTAGGAATAAGCTTAATTGGACAAACTTTAAACTTGGCACCGGCAGACAAGAAATTATATGCTTTAAGAGATACTATAAATTGCACAGCAAATATTCCATTAATAAGTTCAAGTATAATGAGCAAAAAAATTGCAGCAGGAGCAAATAAGGTAGTGCTAGATGTTACTTGTGGAAGCGGAGCCTTTATGAAAGATATAAAAGACGCAGAAGAATTATCAAGAACAATGATAGATATTGGAAAGTTGGCAAATAAAGAAACTGTATGCATTATAACAAATATGGACCAACCTTTAGGAAGTATGGTAGGAAACACATTGGAAGTTATAGAAGCAATAGAAGCTTTAAAGGGAAATATGCAGGAAGATGTAAGAAATGTTGTATTAGAATTAGGTGCATATATTCTAAAATTAGATGGAAAAGGAAATGACATTGAAGAAAACAAAAAAGCAATAGAAGAAGTCATATCAAATGGAAAAGCCTATAAGAAATTCTTAGAGCTTGTAGCAAATCAAGGAGGAGATATTTCATATATTGAAGATACCGAGAAATTTGAAAAAGCAAAATATAAGCTTCCAGTTATAGCTGAAAAATCAGGCTATGTAAAATCTTTAAATGCGGAAGAAGTTGGAAAGATAGCAATGCACTTAGGAGCAGGAAGATTAAGAAAAGAAGATGATATTGATTATAGTGTGGGAGTGGAGTTAGTAAAAAAAATTGGAGACCACATTGAGAAAAAAGAGACAATAGCATATATATATGCAAATGATGAAGAAAAGGGAAAAGAAGCGGTAAGCAAGTTACTAGAAAACTATCAGATATGTGCAGAAACAGTGGAAAAACCAAGTGATATATTAGAAATTATAGAATAAAAAATAACTTTGAATGTTAAATGATACATTCAAAGTTTTATTTTTACATCAAATTTATATTACTATTAAAGCTATTTTCAGAATTAAGCCCTAGATTTGTAAAAGTTTTATACAAGTCCTTATTCTGCAAAAATCTATTGACATTCTTTAAAGAAACTCCTGTATGAAGAGACAAATCTTCCACTGAAATAGCACTTCTGTCAGATTCATTTAAAAAATTCTTTAATTGATTTATATCATTTTCATCTTTAGATTCGCACTTAGGACATACATCTGTTGTTGAAGCAAAAAAACATCCGCAACGACTACATTTATTTAAGTTCATTTGTGACCTCCTATGCAAAATAAAATTTCTACTACGTATTCTATCATAAAAAAATGAAAAAATAAAGAGAAAAAAGTCAAAAAATGAAGAAAATTGTTAAATAAAGACGTGCTATGTTACTTTGAGTGCGGAATTTTTGGTGAATGTAAAATTTTTTTAATTAAATATATAATTTAATAAAATTTTACTATCTCTATTTATAGCATAGCTGTAAGAAAAAATCAATACTAAAAAATAAAAAAATGGGAAAAATAAAAAGGCAGAAAAACGAGCGTTTCTTAGACTTAAGCCAACTGTAAGAAATTAACTTTTTTATTAAATTATATATTTAATAAAAATTTAATTACTAGTTGAATTATAAAACATAATGTTTTATAATAACAATATACAAAAGGAAAGGGGAATGAAATGTCAAAAGAAACATTAAAAAATTTAAAGGAAACGAATGAAAGGGGAAAAGTAAAAATGAGAAAAATGTTTAAAAACAGAAAACGGAATCACGCTAATAGCTTTGGTTGTAACAATAGTAGTACTTTTGATACTAGCAGGAGTAAGCATAAGTTTATTGCTAGATGAAAACGGAATAATCAAGAAATCAAAAGATGCAAGAAGAGAATATGGACAAGCAAAAACAAATGAGCACGAAGATTTATCTAATTTATCAGATATGATAGAAGAAGCAACAGCAGAACCAACACCAAAAGTAGATGTAAATACAAAAGCAGGAGATAATAGTACAATAAATGGTAAAAAAGGAACTTCAAACAATCCAACAATACCAAAAGGATATATGCCAATAGATACAGCTACATCTACATGGGGAGATGGAAGTTCCGCACCAAGTCAAGATTCAGTAGATCATGGACTAGTAATAAAAGATGACAAAGATAACGAATGGGTGTGGATACCAGTAGCTAATGTAAAAGATATATGTGATACATCAAACAAAACAGAATATACATTAAGTAATACAGATGTAACGACACAGTTGTATTCAAAATCAGAAATAATAGATGGACAGGTAAGAACTAAACCAGGAATAACAAGTACTTCGGATGATACAACAGATGCTTTGCGTGAGCCAGATATGGTGACTTGTGATAATAATTCAAAATATTATAAAGATGTTCTTGGGTTTGAAAGTGAAAAAGAAATGGCGGAAGTATTTGTTACTGATTACAAAGAGATGATAGAAAGCATAGAAAAATATGGAGGATTTTATATAGGAAGATATGAACTATCAAGTGAAGGAGTACAAAAAGATAAAGAAGTATTAAGTTTAGGATGGTATGGTTCATACCAAAAATGCAAGATGCTTAAAAACAGTGAAAAAGTAGAGACTAGGATGATATGGGGATGCCAATGGGATGCAGCTTGTAATTTTATAGCTAATAAGGGAGATAAGAAGAATATAAAAGATTCGAAAGACTGGGGAAATTTTAAGGATAGTTCAGAAAATGCGGCTGTTATGGATGGAACTACAAAAAAATACGGAAGTAATCAAAATACAGGATATAGCGAATATTGGAAAGCAAATAATATCTACGATTTAGCTGGAAACTATTATGAATGGACGCAAGAAGCAATATCAAGCAATTTTAGAGTTTTAAGAGGAGGAGATACAGGATTTACAAATCCTGTTATAGGATACAACATAGATAGCCCAGATCAAGGGTATAGCAATGGTTATTTTAAAGTGCGGTTCTCGTCCCACTTTAATAATAAAGTAGGAGAGGGAGAGTATAAACTTAAGTGTGTAAAATCAAACGTGAACACCACTGCAAAAAGAATAAAATTTAATCCACAAAATTTGAAAAAACTCTTGCAACACAAGAGTTTTTTTGATATAATAGTATACGTTAGAAAATACGCACACAAATAGTAGTTTAAAAAGGAGTGCTTATATAAATCTTTTTTCATGTATAAGTCTTTTTAAATGTTAATAATTTGTGGAGGGTAAAACTAAAAGGAGGAACAATTATGGCAGTAGTTGCAATGAAACAATTACTAGAAGCTGGTGTTCATTTTGGACATCAAACAAGAAGATGGGATCCTAGAATGGCTGAATATATATTCCAAGCTAGAAATGGTATTCACATCATCGATTTACAAAAAACATCTAAAAAACTTGATGAGGCTTATGAATTCTTAAAAGAACAAGCTGAAGAAGGAAAAACAGTTCTATTTGTAGGAACAAAGAAACAAGCTCAAGACTGTATGAAAGAAGCAGCTGAAAAATGTGGTATGTACTACGTTAACCAAAGATGGTTAGGTGGAATGCTTACAAACTTTGCTACAATAGAAAAAAGAATTGAAAGATTAAACGAACTTGAAAAAATGCAAGAAGACGGAACTTTCGATGTATTACCTAAAAAAGAAGTTATACTTCTTAAAAAAGAAATGGATAAATTAGAGAAAAACTTAGGTGGTATCAAAAATATGAAAGAGATGCCAGGAGTTTTATTCATAGTAGATCCTAAAAAAGAAAGAAATGCTATATTAGAAGCAAGAAAATTAAACATCCCAACAGTAGGACTAATAGACACAAACTGCAACCCAGAAGATGTTGACTATGTTATTCCAGGAAATGATGATGCTATAAGAGCAGTTAAATTAATAGCTGACACAATGGCAAATGCAATCATAGAAGGAAGACAAGGAGAATCTTTTGAAGCAGAAGAAACTGAAGAAGTTCAAGAAGTTTCAGAAGAACCAACAAGCATGGAAGAAGTTGTTGAAGCAGCTGAAGAAAACGAAGCTGAATAATTTAAGATTAAATATAAAAGGGTAGGGCGTGCCCTATCCTTTAAATTATAAAAAGATATAAGATTTATATCAAAATAAAGGGAGGTTATATAATGATTACAGCAAGCCAAGTAAAAGAATTAAGAGAAAAAACAGGTGCAGGAATGATGGACTGCAAAAAAGTATTAACAGAAACTGATGGAGATATGGAAAAAGCAACAGAGTTATTACGTGAAAGAGGAATAACAAAAGCAGCTAAAAAATCATCAAGAATAGCAGCAGAAGGATTAGTAGATAGCTACTTATCAGAAGATGCAAAAGTAGGAGCAGTTGTAGAAGTAAATGCTGAAACTGACTTCGTTGCAAAAAATGAAGAATTCAAAGCTTTTGTTAAAGACGTTGTAAAACAAGTAGCTTTAAACAATCCAAAGGATGTTGAAGAACTATTAGCTCAAAAATCAATAGCTGAACCAGACAAAACAGTACAAGAAGTATTAACAAACAAAATAGCTACAATTGGAGAGAACATGTCAATAAGAAGATTTGCTAGATTTGAAACAAATGGAAAACTAGCAACATATATCCATGGAGAAGGAAAAATTGCTGTATTAGTAGATATGGAAAATGCTGATGATCAACTTGCAAAAGATATATGCATGCAAATCGCAGCAGCAAGACCAGAATTCGTAAATGAGAGCGAAGTACCACAAGAAAGAATAGACAAAGAAATGGAAATACTAAAAGCTCAAGCTATGAATGAAGGAAAACCAGAAGCAATAGCTGAAAAAATGGTACAAGGAAGAATTGGAAAATTCTATTCAGAAATATGCTTAGTAGACCAAGAATTTGTTAAAAAACCAGACATGAAAATTAAACAATTATTACAAGAAAAAGGTGCTACAATAAACAGATTTGCAAGACTTGAAAAAGGTGAAGGACTAGAAAAAAGAGAAGAAAACTTTGCTGAAGAAGTTGCAAAACAATTAAAATAAAAATACAAGAAGGTTGCTTAAGTGCAATCTTCTTTTTGTATTGCTTTTTATGGTAGAAACTGGTATAATTAGCAATATAAAATAGTAAGGAGAGAACAAGTGAAAAATATAGAGAAAAAGCAAAAAAATAAAGAAAAAAAAGAAGACAGCGCAAAAATAAGAGCAATAAAATTTAACATATTAGCAGTAGTAGCAATAATAATCTTTTGTGCATCATTGTGTCCTGTAACACTACAAAATGACACATACTACACAATAAAAATAGGAGAGCACATAGTAAACACAAAAACAGTGGACATGCAAGATCCATTTTCTTGGCACGAAAATATGCCATACACATATCCGCATTGGGCATATGACGTAATTATTTACTTAATATATAATGCTTTCGGAATGATGGGAATATTTATCTCAACAATAGTACTTGCATGTGTATTAGGAGTGCTAATGTATTTTACAAACTGTAAAATATCAAAAAACAAACTAGTATCATTCTTAATCACAATTGGAGCAATGTACTTGATGAAAGATTACATCGCGGCAAGAGCACAGCTAGTAACATTTATATTATTAGAACTAACCATATTGTTAATAGAAAAATTCTTAGAAACAAAAAAAATAAGATATCCAGTTGGAATAGTATTAATTTCAATAGCTATAGCAAATCTACATTGCGCGGTATGGCCATTCTTCTTTGTAATATTCTTGCCATATATTGCAGAATATCTAATATTCACAATAATTGACGCTCAACCAATATATAAAATACAACAAAAAATATATGACATAAGAATAAAAATAAACAACAAAAAAATAGATAAAAACAAGGAAAAATACACAGAAAAAATAAACAAACTAATAGCAGAAAAAGAAGAGAGTCAAATAGCAAATAAAAAATATTTAGAAAACCAAGCTAAAAGAAGAGAAAAGCCTTATAGAATAAAATATGAGAAAAACACGGCTACAAAGTGGTTAATATTAGTAATGATAATATGTGCGCTTACAGGACTATTAACACCACTTGGAGATACACCATACACATATTTGTATAAAACAATGCAAGGAAACACAACAGAGAGTATAAGCGAACATCTTCCACTAACATTAATAAACGCAAAAAACATATTAATTACGCTTGTTTTAGTATTAGTGCTATTAATATTCACGGACACAAAAATAAGATTAAAAGATTTATTCATGTTAGCAGGTTTAGCACTATTGATGTTTATGACAAGAAGACAAATTTCAATGTTTGTATTATTGGGAAGTGCAATCATTGCTAAACTGATTGCAGATTTGTTTAGAAAATATGACAACAAGGGATTAGAAGAAATTGAAAAAATAATGGTTTCAACATTAGGAACTATCGCAGTGTTCTGTATCATAGCATTATTAGCAATATTAGAAATAAGACCAAAAGTAAATGATAAGTTTGTAAAAGAATCATCATATCCAGTAGATGCAGCAACATATATAACAGAAAATCTAGACTTAAATTCAATTAGATTATTTAACGAATATAATTACGGTAGTTACTTAATATTTAGGGGAATACCAGTATTTATAGACTCAAGAGCTGATTTATATGCACCAGAATTTAACAAGATAAAAGACTCTCAAGATGAAGAACTTGCAAAAGGAAGAGATATTTTCTCAGATTATATAAGCACATCAAATATATCAAAATATTATGAAAAAACTTTTGAAAAATATGATATTACACATGTGATTTTGTCTAAAAAATCAAAACTAAATATGCTAATAGATAAGAATGACAAATATAATAGAATATATTCAGATGACTATTTTGTGATATATGAAAGAAATAAATAAAGGAGAAGAATGTGGAAGAAATAGTTGTACAAGATAACGAGCAAAACAAAAGATTAGACACATATATAGCAGAAGCAAAAACAGAAATATCAAGAACAACAATTAAAAGATTGCTAGACACAGGAGATATACTTGTAAATGGCAAAAAACAAAAAGCTTCATACAAACCAGAATCTGGAGATACAATTCAAATAAATATGCCAGAAGCAACAGAAACAAAGCTAATAGCACAAGACATTCCGGTACCAATAATATATGAAGACAAAGATATTATTGTAGTAAACAAACCAAAAGGAATGGTAGTACATCCAGCAAATGGCAACCCAGATGGCACACTTGCAAATGCAATCTTAGCAATGTGTAAAGAAAGTCTGTCTGGAATAGGTGGAGAAATTAGACCAGGAATAGTACATAGACTAGATAAGGATACATCAGGATTATTAATAGTTGCTAAAAACGATTTAGCTCACATGAACATGAGCAAACAAATTCAAGATAGAAAAGTAACAAAAAAATATATAGCTTTGGTTAGAGGAATTGTGCCAGAAGACGAAGCGACAATCGATATGCCGATTGCAAGAAGCCAGAAAGATAGAAAAAAGATGGCAGTGGACAAAAATGGAAAGGAAGCTGTTACACATTTTAAAGTTTTAGCAAGATACGATAAATATACATTACTGGAAGTAAAAATAGATACAGGTAGAACACACCAAATAAGAGTGCATATGTCATATATTGGGCATCCAGTAGTTGGGGATGAAGTGTACTCAAATGGAAAAAATGAATTTGGCGTAAAAGGGCAAATGTTGCATGCAAAATACTTAAAATTCAAACATCCAGTAACAGGAGAAGAGTTAGAGCTAGAAGCTCCTATTCCTGAATATTTTGAAAAAGTTTTAAAACAATTAGAAGAAAGAAAGCAGGGAAAATAGATGGAAGAAAGATTACAAAAATACCTTGCAAACAATGGGATTGCAGCGAGAAGAAAATGTGAGGAATACATACTAGATGGCAAAGTCAAAGTAAATGGAAAAATTGTAACAACACTAGGAACAAAAATAAACCCAGAAACAGACAAGGTCGAATTTAATGGTAAAGAAGTCAAAAAAATCGAAAAAAAGGTTTATGTATTATTAAATAAACCAATAGGATATGTAACAACTGCAAAAGACCAATTTGATAGGCCGACAGTTCTAGATTTAGTTAAAATTAAAGAAAAAGTTTTGCCAGTTGGAAGACTTGACATGTACACTTCTGGAGCACTTCTTTTAACGAATGATGGAGAATTTATAAACAGAGTGACACATCCTAAAAACGAAATAGAAAAAACATATACAGTAACAGTTAAAGGAATTGTAAATCAAGAAGATGTAAAAAGACTTGAAGAAGGAGTCGAGATAGAAGATTATATATCTGGAAAGGCAAAAGTAAAAATATTAAAAACAGACGAAGAAAAACAAATTTCAAGAGTGCAGATTACAATTCATGAAGGTAAAAATAGAGAAGTAAGAAAAATGTGTGAGGCAATAGGAAAAAAAGTATTGGCTCTACATAGAAGAAAAATAGGAAATTTAGATGTTAAAAACATTGAAATAGGACATTGGAGATACTTGACAGCAAAAGAAATAGAAAATTTTAGTATTGACAAATAATACAAAATGTGGAAAAATAGTGTAAACAGAAGAAAAGGCGGATGTGAAAATGAACGAAACAGCGGTACATAAAGGCGAAATTGTAAGTGGAGTGGTAAAAAACATACAACCATATGGAGCATTTATACAAACAAATAAAGGCATAGATGGTTTGCTGTATATAGAAGACATATCAGTTGCAAGAATAAAAACGCCTAAAGAAAGACTTTCGGTAGGACAAAAAATAAATGTTGTAGTAAAAGACATAAATACAGAAAAGAATAGAGTGTATTTTTCTTATAAAGAAATGCTAGGAACTTGGGATGAAAATATAAGAGATATACAAGAGAAAACAATCATACCAGGAATAATAAGAGAAACAGAAAAAGACAAAAGAGGAATATTCATTGAGTTAAAACCAAATCTAGTAGGCATGGCAGAATACAAAGAAGGTTTTGAATATGGACAAAAAGTTGAAGTTTATGTAAAAAAGATTATTGAAGACAAGAAAAAAATTAAACTAAAATTAGTATAATTAAGGAGGAATCAAAATGGTAGAAGATTCAAACATTAAAACAACTGTATCTCCATTTGCAATAAGAGAGGGAGAAATAAAAGTATTTGATGGAAAAGACGGATATGTGTCAATGAATCAAATAGTTCAAAAGATAAATGTAGGACACATCAATGATTTACATTTTAGAATTATGGAACTTGTAAATCAATTTGAATTTATCACATCAAGACAATTATTCAAACTATTGGAAAGAGAAAAAATAGAAGTAAAGTCGCAAGACAAATTAAACAACAAGTTAGAACAACTAGTTAAAACAAAAATACTAACAAGATACTATTTTAATTCAGAAGACGGAAAAGGAATATACAGAGTATATTGCTTAGAGAAAATGGGAAAATACTTGCTAAGCTCAAGAGGAATAGAATGTAAATGGCAACCAACAGACAACACAAAACCTGTTGCAATGATAAAAAAGAGACTAGCAGGAAACCAATTATTAATTGCATACATGGAAAAAGTAAAAGCATTTGATTCATACGAAGTAAAGCCTCCAATTACAGCGAAAACGGCCAATAAGACATTTAAAGCTACTGGTGGTAAAGTTACACTAAAAAAAGCATTAAAATCAATAGACTTCATTTTCGAAGCAATTAGAAGGGAAGACGATTGGGAGAAAAAACTTGTAGAAAAAATGAAATTATACAAAGATTTCTATGAGAATTTTATGCCAATGGATTCTGGATTCAAAACATTACCACAACTTATATTACTATGTGAAGATGAAAAACACATGGCAGAAGTTTTTAAAGTTATTGTAATGAATGGACTAGAAATAAATAAAATAAATTTATATTACACAACAGATCTAAGACAAAATGAAAAAAGCTTAGACAAGAGTTTAATAACATTTAAATTAGATGAAGCAACAAACAAATACAAAATCGAAAATGTAGAAATAAAATTATTAGGATAAAAAAATTCCCCTTCTAAGGGGAATTTTTTTATTGATTTTTGTTTGGTTTCTTGAAATTAATTACGATAGCATCTTCATTATCAAATAAGTATTTAGAATCTGCTGTATCTGTATTAATTGGATCTATTTCATCATCAACATTGTCATCAAAGTGATAATGTTTTAAATTGTTTTTCTTTTTCTTGTTGTCATCATCATGAGTATAAGGCGTTCCAGAATTATACTTGTCGAAATCGTAGAATTTAACATTCTTTTCTTCATTATATTTTGGTGACATGAAATCTAATATAACAATACCATTATCAAATTTACCACTAAGATTTTTTAACTTATACAAAGCTTGTTTAAATTTAAGTGATTGTAATTTACCAGGTTGATATCTTATAACAGGTCCATACTTGATACCAGTTAGTTTTGGCTCGTATTCACCTTTTGCAGTATCATAAGAATTACCAAATTGCCATCTCTTTTCATTACCAATCTCTTGTGACCACCATTCGTTGTCTTCTGGAGTATTGTTACCAAATACAAATTTGTTAGAACAGTTAGCTGTGATAGTTTCTCTATGTTTTTTATCTGCTCCATCTAGCTGAGCTAAGTTTTGAACAGATACAACAGTAGAAACTTTATATTTTCTATAAATTGTAAACAATGGATCAGTAACATTTCCAACAAAGTCTGAAAACTCGTCTACATAGAAGAAATGTGGAACTCTATCCTTTTCTGTACCAGGTCTTCTTAAAACTGAGTATTGTAGCATAAGGATACAGAATAATCCAAAAGCTTGATGAATATTTGGTCCCAAATCGCCACGTCTTGTACAGATAAAAGTAATTTCTCCATTTGAAAGAGCTTTGTCAAAGTTGACAGTGTTTACTCTATTACATAAAATATTTTTTACACCACTGTAACGTAACAAGCTATCTAATTGAGCACTAGCATGTGTTACGAATTTCTCCATATCAGATCTACCAGATGCTTCTGGGTAGAAGTTTCTTTCAAAATATTTTATCAATGCTGTATACTTTTCAGCAAGTTCAGAATCTTGTTTCATTGCTTCACACAAATCTACTACTAAATCGAAATCTGTTAAACAATTTAATACATCTTCTAAAGTAGGTAAATCGTCATTGTGTAATCTTGGATACATTTCTTTTAACAATATAGCTAAGTTTTCAACAGCTTGATTTGCTGCATTTTCTCTGTAAGCTAAAGTCATATCAGGTGCACTTGAAGAGTACAAACCTTTTAAAACAGTTGAAATAGCTATTGCTGTTTGAATTGGATCATCAAAAACAAATGGGTTAACACCAACTGAGCTTGGATCATTTGGGTCTATAAGATTAACTTTTAGTTTTTGAGCCTTTGCTACTTTCATCATACGATTTACTGATTCAATATCAGGTGCAATGTATGTGATACCAAGGTTTTTGTAAATATATTTATCTCCTGCACCAGCAATAATTAATTTCTTAAAATAAGTATTATAAACATTTTCTTTGCCTTCTTTTGGTTTAATCATGTTTAAATTAAAATTAGAATTGATGTATTCACTAGTGTAAGGACAAGTTAATGTTGCAATTCCAGTCTTTAAAGCTGTAAATCCCATTTCCTTTGAAACTTCTCTAAAAAAGTATTTCTTTGTTAAATCCTGTGCAATCATAGGTTCAAATAAAAGAGAAGTTTTGCCTGAACCAGAGATACCACATATCAAAGTAGGGAAGAATCTCTTTTCCTCTGCAAGCTTAACCTTAGTTCCATTACGCTTATCAAGTCCAAAATACAACTCGCAAGTATAATCTCCCCAAGAAGCTGATTTATCAGCTAAGCTAATACCTTTATACTCGTAAATAGATTCAAGCATTTGTCTATTATCGTGAACAAATGTAATCAAGAATTTAATTACTAAGAAGAATGTTGTTAAAGGTAAGTACAATGCTACGGCCGAAAATGCCGGCTTAATCAATGTATAGAAGTTTGCTGCTATATATGAAAAGTTAGGAACTGACATAAATAACATCCAACCTAATTGATTAATAAACTGTACAAACATCGATATTACAAGTAAATAAATACATACAATATATGTATCGAAAAATACTAATTTTGTTTTGTCTGAATCTGCATACTTAGATGAGAATGATAATAAGAACGCAAATACAGGGCATGCAATAGCTAGGGTATAACCAATAGGTCCCCAATAAGTGCAAGCCATACCTGTAAATATCATCATTAACATTTCAACTACTCTATCTACAACTAAATAGGCAGATACTAAAGTTAATATATAAGTACAAAAAGTATTTCGATCAGTTTTTAGTTTCTTTAATAATTTATCTATTACTTTCAAAAAATTCACCACTTTCCAAAAATATCCTACATATATATTATCTTATAAAATGAAGAAAAATACAAGTGTTTTGGGCAATTTTGTGCAAAAAATGTCAATTTTTTTGTTAAAAAGTATGCACATAAAAGAATATTATGAAAAAACAATGAAATATTTGACAAGAAAGGCTTAAATAGAATTAAATAAACAACCTGCGAATATATTTACACAGGAGGAAATAAAATGTCTAAAACAAAAAAACAGAGTTTTATGCAAGGAATTATGACTCTAATGTTTTCTCAAGTTGTAATAAAAATATTCGGGCTAATATATAAACTATATCTAACAAATAAAAAAGGATTTGGAGATGCCGGAAATGCAATATATAATAGTGGTTTTCAAATATATGCGTTACTACTGACAATAGCGTCGATAGGAGTTCCGAATGCAATAGCAAAATTAATTTCAGAAAAATTATCAGTAGGAGACAATAGAGGAGCTCAGAAAATATTTAAAGTTGCATTTGCAATGTTTTCAATAATAGGATTTTTAGGATCAGTGGTGTTGTTTTTTAGTGCAAAAGTTATAGCCAATAAATGGCTTCAGATACCAGAAGCAGAGCTTACACTAATAATACTTGCACCATCAGTGTTTTTTGTTTCTATAATTTCAGTACTAAGAGGCTATTTTAATGGGTACGAAAACATGAAACCAATGGCAAAATCGCAGACAATAGAACAGCTCTCAAAAACAATACTTACAATATTTATAGTAGAAACGATTTGCCTAATAATGGGATATCAGGGAACGACAAACGTAATGGCGGCAGGAGCAAATCTAGCAACAACAATAGCTACGTTCATAGGATTTGTATATCTATTTGTACTATATTTAAAAAACAGAAAATATGAATCAAAAGTAATTAGAAGGTATAAAACGATAACAACACTAGAAATAATAAAAAGTATAATCATTATAGCGTTACCTCTGACATTGAGCGCAATACTGGGTTCACTCAATAAAAATATAGATTCGATGACTGTAATAAGAGGACTAAAAACTTTTTTACCAGAAGAAGAAGCGAAAATTCAATATGGAATATTAAGTGGAAAAATAGATATGCTAGTAACACTCCCTTTATCATTTAATATAGCGTTTGCAACAGCGCTAGTTCCAGCAATATCGTCAGCTAAAGCAGTGGGAGATATAGCAAATATTCAGAAAAGAATAAAACTATCAACATTAGTAACAATATTAATTGGTTTACCTTGTAGCGTACGGAATGATAATATTTGCTAAACCAATATTAATGATGCTGTTTCCAAACGCAAGCTCTGGAGAATTTGTATACCAAATAAGTGCAATATCAATAATATTTATAACATTAGAGCAAACAATAAATGGAGCATTGCAAGGACTGGGCAAGTTCTATATACCGGTATTATCACTGAGTGTGGGAGTAATAATCAAACTAATAATTAATTCAATATTAATAAGAATAAATCCTGACAATTTTGTACTAGGTGGAACGGCGGGAGCAGCAGTTGGAACGGTTGCATGTCATTTTGTATCAATGATTATAAGCGTATGTGCTCTAAGAAAAAACATAAAAATAAATTTTGAATTTACAAAATTTGTGCTAAAACCAATATTAGCCACAGTTACAATGGGAATATTAGCTTTTGAAATATATAAAACACTTAACGGTATAATAATCCAAAATATTGCCATAATATTAACAATCATTTTTACAGTAATTGTGTATACAATGTGTATACTTGTGACCAAAATTTTTAGCAAAGATGAGCTTGAAACCTTGCCACTTGGTAGAATTTTAAATAAAAGAATAAAAAGTTACAATCGCTAAAACCATTGAAAATAGCCACTTTTAGGAGAAAAAACGAATAAACCTTACAGACTAAAAGGATTGAAGAAAAAATATGATAAAAAAAAGAAGGATTTTATCAAATATTGGCGAATAATGTTATTAGTAGATGCATTTAAGTCTACATATACAATCTTATTAGGAGGTAAATTTTAATGAACAAATCTGATTTAATCGCAGCTATAGCTGCTAAAACAGGAAGCACAAAGAAAGATGCAGAAGCAACATTAAATGCATTTGTTGATGTTGTAACAGATTCTTTAGTAAAAGGAGACAAAGTTCAATTAGTTGGGTTCGGATCTTTTGAAGTTAGAAAAAGAGCAGCTAGAAAAGGAAGAAACCCACAAACTAAGGAAGAAATCAAAATACCTGCATCAAAAGCACCAGTATTCAAAGCTGGAAAAGCATTAAAAGACTTAGTAAACAAAAAATAATTTGAATTTTATAAATATATGAATTCATATAAATACATGGACTAATAATCCATGTATTTTTTTGTTCTAATTCCAGGACAAGTAGAATACTATGTATAAAACTTAGGATTTTAGGAGGAGAAATTATGTGGTACACTAAAGAATTAAATCAAATATTTAATGAGTTAAACGCAAGACAAGGCGGATTAACAGAAGATGAGGCAAGTAAAAGATTAGAAAAATATGAAGCGAATAATTTAAAGGAAAAGAAGAAAGAAAGTTTATTTATAAAATTTATCAAACAATTTAATGATTTTATGATTATAGTGCTAATAATAGCAGCAATAATATCTGCAATAGTTGCTAAAACTAATGGAAGTGGAGATTACATAGATTCCATTATAATAATTGCAATAGTAATATTTAATGCAATAATGGGATTAATACAGGAAGAAAAAGCAGAAAAATCGTTAGAAGCACTAAAGAAAATGTCAGCACCAAATGCAAAAGTAAGAAGAAATGGAAAAATACAAGAAATAGAAGCATCACAAGTAGTACCAGGAGATATTGTAATGCTAGAAGCAGGAAACTATGTTCCAGCAGACTGTAGGCTTATAGATTCATACAATTTGCAAATAGAAGAGTCAAGTTTAACAGGCGAAACATTACCAACTTCGAAGCAAGCGGATATTATATTAAATGCAAATACAGCTATGGGTGATTTAAAAAATATGGCATTTGCAACAACAATAGTAGTAAATGGCCACGCAGAAGCAGTAGTTGTAGAAACTGGAATGAATACAAAAGTTGGTCAAATTGCAGGGATGATAATAGAAAATGAATCGCCAGAAACACCACTTCAGAAGAAACTAGGAGAAGTAGGAAAAACACTTGCAATAACTTGTATGATAATATGTGGATTGATTTTCTTAATAGGAATATGGAAGCGAATTCCTGTTACAGAAATGTTTATGACATCAGTAGGATTAGCAGTTGCAGCAATTCCAGAGGGCTTGCCCGCAATAGTAACAATAATGTTATCGATAGGTGTTACAAAAATGGCAAAGAAGAACAGTATAATAAGAAAATTGCCGGCGGTTGAAACTTTAGGATGCAGTAGTGTAATATGTTCAGACAAAACAGGAACATTAACACAAAATAAAATGACAGTAACTCAAATAAGAAATGCAGTTGGACTTGTAAAAAACAATGATAGAAGATTTATATTAGAACTTGGAACAATGTGTACAGACACAATCGAATCACAAGAAGTAATTGGAGAGGCAACAGAAGTTGCAATAACAAATGCCGCTGTGGAGATAAACTTAAGAAAAAGAGATTTGTATTACCAAATGCAAAGAATAAATGAAATATCTTTTGATTCAAAAAGAAAAATGATGACAACAATACACAAAATCGGTTCAAAATATAGAATAATAACAAAAGGAGCTCCTGATGTATTAATAAAAAGATGTAGTAAGTATTATCAAAGTGGAAGAATAGAGCCAATATTTAGCAAAAGAGATGCCTTACAAGAGCAAAATCAAATAATGGCAGAAGACGCATTAAGAGTAATTGCAATAGCATATAAAGATGTAGAGAAATTGCCAAGAGAAATTAATTCAGAAACAATTGAAAATGAGCTAACATTTGTTGGACTAATAGGAATGATAGATCCGCCAAGAGAAGGTGTAAAAGAAGCAGTGAAAACTTGTAGAAAAGCAGGAATAAAAACAGTAATGATAACAGGTGATCATTTACAAACAGCAAAGGCAATAGCAAAAGAATTAGGAATATTAAGAAAAGGAGATTTAGCTATAAACGGAGAAACACTAGAGAAAATGAGTCAACAGGAATTAGAAAGAAATATAATGAGATATAGTGTATTTGCAAGGGTTTCACCAGAACACAAAGTAAGAATTGTAAAAGCATTTCAAAGTACAGGAGCAGTTGTTGCAATGACCGGAGATGGAGTAAATGACGCACCAGCTCTAAAAAATGCAGATATAGGAATTGCAATGGGAAAAGGTGGAACAGATGTGGCAAAAAACGCATCAGATATGGTTTTAACGGATGATAATTTTGTGACAATAGTAGAAGCGGTAAAACAAGGAAGAAATATATATGACAACATAAAAAAAGCCGTACACTTCTTACTAGCAACAAACATAGGAGAAATAGTAGCAATATTTGTTGGACTATTGCTAGGAATAAAATCGCCGTTACTTGCAATACAGCTATTGTGGGTGAATCTAGTAACAGACTCACTTCCAGCAATAGCATTAGGATTAGAAAAAGCAGAAAACAATATAATGAACAGACTACCAAGAAATCCAAGAAAAAGTCTATTTGCAGATGGACTTTGGGGAAAGATTACAACAGAAGGTGTAATGATTGGAGTGTTAACACTTGTAGCTTTTAGTATAGGAAACAATTTATATTCGATAGAAGTAGGAAGAACAATGGCGTTCTTGTCACTTGGAATACTAGAACTTGTACACAGCTTTAACATAAAAGGTGAAGAAAGCATACTTAAAACAGGATTATTTGAAAATAGATATTTAGTAGGTGCGTTTGTTTTAGGAACCTTGCTACAAGTAGTGGTTGTTGTAATAAGCCCACTTGCACAAATATTTGATGTAGTCCCACTAAATTCAGTTCAATGGTTAATGACAGTAATAATATCAATTTTACCAGTAGTAATAGTAGAATTACAAAAGAAATTTAATGCATATAAATTTGGAAAAGTAGTATATGCGAGATCTATATAAATAAAAACAGAGGAGTTTGAAAGGAAAAATACTTTCAAACTCCTTTATGAGTAACAAATAAAACCAAATAATCTTTTTAATTGAATATGTTATTTAATTAAAACTAACTAATCTTATATATAGCACAACTGTAAGGAAAAAGTCAATAGGCTAAAACAAAGAATTATAAAACTATGGAATAGTGAAAAACGAGAAAATCTTAGAAAGCAAGCACATTGCACTTCTAAGATTTTTTATTGAATAACATATTTAATAAAAAAATCAAATAGTGGTTGAAAAATAAAACATAATGTTTTATAATAAAATCATAAAAAAAGAGAACAATAAATATGGACAAATGAAACTAAAAATCAAAAAACACAGGAGGAAAAAATCATGTTAAAAAACAAAAAGGGTATAACCCTAATCGCATTAGTAGTAACAATAGTTGTGCTATTAATATTAGCAGGTGTAACAATAAGCTTGCTACTAGATGAAAACGGAATCATCGCAAAATCAAAAGATGCAAGAACAGAAACAAGAGTATCACAGATAGAAGA
>OJKI01000227.1_pt1 | contig 24051 bp, 28 predicted proteins | sample 1596431 | NCBI WGS metagenome assembly OJKI01 (sample SAMEA4350165, study PRJEB24818) | metagenome | biome: human; feature: gut; material: faeces | place: Denmark | collected 2013-09 | reverse complement strand
ACAGATGTATATCAGAGACAGTACACACTGTATGCGTCTGCCGCTTCCGTTCCTTTCCGTTCCGGCTCTGCCGTTTCTTCCCTCAAAGGAGAGGTGTTAGGGGAAAGGATAGGAATGGAATGGTTATTTGATAAATCCGTATTTGATTTTTCTTTTTTTGATAAGTTAGTCTTTTGTATATCTTTATTTAATTGCATTGGATTTTCCGACGTCGGGTTATCCGGTGTCGGATTTTCCAATATCGGGTTATCCGCTGTTGGATTTTCCAATACCGGACAATCCAATGCCGGGGGCTGTGGCTGTTCGTAAATGGTGTACTCGATAGCGGTCATTTTACCTTTCTCGTCGCGTCCCTGCCGTCTTGTGATATATCCGGCTTTTTCAAGCTCCCATACAGCGGTGCGGATAGCGTCGATACTTTCCCGGTTGATATAGGACAGTCCTGCAAGGGTATAGTCCCAATCCTCCGGCAAGGACAGCATTTGTGATAACAGCCCTTTTGCTTTTAGGGAAAGCTCCTTATTGCGTAAATGGTGGTTACTCATAACCGTATATCCTGTGTTTCTCTCCACGCGGAAAACTGCCATAGCTTCATCAACTCCTTTGCTTCATATTTGTTACGCAGTAGAACAGCAATTTTGAGGGTTTAGGTATCAATCCCTTACTGTGTGAAAACCGCACCCGCAAAGCCTTATGTAGCAAAGCTCTTTTTGCCCCTACTGCGTAACATGAGGGTAAAAAAATAGCGGCGTTCCTTGTTTCCCTGTTGGGATAAGGTAACGCCGCCTGTGCGGTACATTATAATATTTTAACTTCTGTTCTATCATGCTATATGGTTCTATCCGTAGAAATCTGTATGCCCATTTATCAATACATAAAATGCGTTGGACTCTGGTTTTTGACTATCTTTTTACACCCATTTCTACACCCAAATGGCATGAAAGTATATGATTTTGTATGAAGTTTTATGAATTTACAATTTCAAAAAACTTTGTAACCATGCGGTTTTACGGACTTTTATTGATGTATATAGATTTATGAAAAAAGGCTAATTTACAACGATACCTAATTTCATAGTTTTCTCTATCTCCTTATTTTTCAAGGGTTTTCGGCACTTGAACGGCGCTTACTGTACCATTACTGTACCATTTTGGTTTTGCTGCACTTTTTCAAATTGTAATACGGCTTTTGACATGGAATCATTCGTCACATGAACATACCGATCCATTGTTGTTTTGATGCTGGCATGACCCAGCAGCTTTTGCAGCACCTTCGGCTGCATACCGCTTTCGATTGCTCTTGTAGCATAGGTATGTCGCAGGGCGTGCATACAAAAGTGTTTGATCCCTGCTTCATCGCAGAGCTTATATAAGTGGGTATCATAGGAACTGTTCTTCGCTGGCTCTCCTGTTCGCCAGTTGATAAAAACAAGATCACGCATGACCATACGAACCGTGCGTAATATAAACCGTTCTTTCTTTGGCAGATACCCTTACCGCATTCTTTGCCTCGTAGACTTTTACCCATTCGGAAGCTCCTTTCTCACTATGAGAAGAAGTCCCTATGCATTTTATAATTGTAGCACAAGGGCTTCCTTTTCTCAATAGTGAACTTACCTTCAAATTGCCATTGTACGGCTGATGTACTCTTCAAACTCCCGGCGCTTGACCAGCTTTTTCGTCCCGACGAACAAAACGAACGGGCAGTTGGGCGCTCTCAGCATACTGTCGATCTTGTTGATGCCGATGTTGCTGTATCTTTGTTTTGCCGACTTTTCCAGATCAACTGAGCAATGAAGTTTGTCTTCCCGAAAATCTCATCCATAATCAGGCGAAGGTATGTTACTTCGATATCATCAATGCTGATGAAAATAACGCCATCATCCGCCAGCAGCTTCGAGCGCGGATACATCATGCACAGCCGCTTGTCGTGGCGGATCAATGTTCCTGCTGATTTTGATACAAAAAGAAAAAGCCCTCTCCGGCACAAAAGTGCCGAAAAAGGCTTGAAATCAAGGGCTTCCGAGGTCAACTGCTGACTTTGGAAGCCCTTTTTCTGTTTATTCGATTGTGGGATTCCAGCGTTCAGACGCTCGGCAGCGATGTGGCACAGGAGTCTTGCGGTGTACGGATTTTGGAATAATACCGACGCCGGGGATATCTGTTTGCTATGTATCAGCTTGCGAGTATCTTGTTTATGCGCGCTTCCGCTTCCTTTGCTATTACTTCGGGGACTATGCCGGTGGCGACGACCTTGTCAAAGATCTCGCCGCACTTTTTCTTGCCGAGCAGTTTTATGGGGTACTTGAGCAGCTGAGGCGCAAGCTCCTTGATAACGGCGGCGGTATCGGGATTGTCAAGCAGCTCCTTGACGGTAAGCTTTCTGAAATCCATGGCAATACCCCTTTTCGTTATTGCGGGGAGTTGCCCTGCGGATGCTTACATTATAGCCTCCATCCCGCAAAACGGCAAGAGATTGACAGACAGGCTTTCATTTAAGCGTACTGTTGGGTACATCGAGCACAATGTCGGACATAGGGAAGGACGCGCAGGGATGGATGTAGCCAAACTCGATATCGGCTCTGCGGCGGCCATCGGTCTTTTCCGGAACAAAGACCTTACCCGAGATGAGCTTTGAGCGGCACCATGAGCACTCGCCGCTGCGGCAGCGGGAGGGAGCGACGATGCCCGCACGCTCGATGGAGGTCAGCAGCGGCTCATCGGCGGAGGCGGTGATGTCGTATTCCCTGCCGCACTGAATGACCTTAAGGTTGAAGGTCTTGCCGCGGATATCCTCCGGGTAGCCGGGCTGATTCCACGGGTCCTTTATCATGCCGAACAGCTCACGGCGCACGAACTTGCGGCGCAGGCCGAGCTTTGCGATCTCGCCATCGAGGAAGTTGTACATCGCCTGCGGACCGCACATGAAGACGCTGTACTCCTCGCCACCGTACTTTTTGATAAGCTCGGCGGTGATGAAGCCGTGCTCATAGCCGGGCTTTTCCTCGTCGGACAGGACATGCACGACGTGTACCTTGTCGCAGGCGGCACAGACCTCGTCAAGTTCTTTCTTGTAGACAATGCCGTCTTCCGTGCGTGAGCCGAAAAGTATCGTCAGGTCGAAGTCCTCAAAGCCGTCGCGGATGGCGTATGCCATGCCCATGAACGGAGTGATGCCGGAGCCGCCCGCGAGTGCTACGACCTTCTTCGCGTCGCGCAGGCGCTCATAGTAGAGGTGACCCTGCGGCCCGGAGATAGTGACATGCTGCCCGACGACCCAGTGATCCTGAATGTACGGGCTGACAAAGCCGGCGTCGTCGCGCTTGACGGTGATGTTGTATTCGCCGCGTTTTGCCCACGCCGGGGACGAGCAGAGCGAATATGAGCGCGTGGTCACGGTGCCGCCTATGGGGACGCATACGCTGATGTACTGCCCGGCTCTGAACGGGGCGAGGGCGGAGCCATCCTCAGTCTTGAGGACGATCGTCTTTGCGTCGGCACCGTTCCGGCGTATCTCGGCCACGATGACCTCCTGCTTCTCCGGGTGGCGCTGCTTTGCCTTTTCGTTGGTGGTGAGAGTTTTCGGCAGCGGAGCGGAGGAGGCCGCCTGTATCGCCTTTTCGCGCACCTTGGGCATGTTCTTGAATCTGAGCATATCGAGCGCGCCGATCATGCCTACCTTGTAATTGAGCTTATCTGCCATCTTCTCAAGCCTCCTCTTCTTTCATTTCTGCGAGAGTCTTTTTTGCGAGCGTATCTCCGCTGAATATCGCGGAGTTGTAGCCGTCGCCGCGGATGCTTGCCGCACCGACAAACTTCAGTCCTTTTACCGGAAACTCTGTACCCATCATCATCATTCGCGGCATCATGTTGTCCCAGTCCTTCAGCTCGAAACCGTAGGCCGCGCCCTGAGGAACGTTGACATAGTTGCACATCGTCCACGGCGTCGCGATCTCAAGCTCCTCAATGTACGGGGTGACGGTAACGCCATAGCGCTCCTCGAAAAGCTTTATCAGCTTCTCGGCAAAGGCGGTCTTCGTCTCTACGTAATCATCCGGATCTACATTTGCCCAGTCATCATCCATGAAGGTGCTTGTGAGGGAGACAACGCAGGTACCCTCCGGTGAGAAGCCGGGGTTCACAACGTTGTAGCACACCATGACCTGGTTGCAGTTTGTCGCGATGGTTTTTCCGGATTCGTACTCCTTGGCCGTGTCGGCAGAGGTCGGGAGGAAGACGGTGTAATCGCGGATTCCGAGTTCCTCGGCGCTCCTGTCAAGCCCCATGTATACGACGAACATTCTCGCCGAATAGGTGCGGGCATTGCCAAGCTTCACCATGCGCTCCGGTACGACCTCCGGCGGGCACATCGTGGCGTACACCATGTTCTGGTTCATGTTGCAGAGAATGTGTTTTGTCTCGACCTCGCCGCAGGTAGTCTTAACGCCGCGGACGGCCTTGCTCTCATCGAAGAGTATCTCGGTCGCGGTGCAGTTCATCCACACCTCGCCGCCCATGCTGCGGAAGCATTCGAGCAGCCCTGTCGTCAGCTCGTTGCTGGTCTTGTCGGGTATCCACGCGCCGTGGTTTACGTACAGCCAGAGCATGTTGACGTACTGGAGGAAGGACAGATGGTCGGCGTCGACGCCGAGATAGCCCCAGTAGGTGTTCATTATATCCTGCGCGAGCTTCGGCATCTTCATCGCCCTGAACACACGGTTGACCGTGTAGCTGCCCAGCCGCAGGAAGTTGGGGAAGTGCTCCTGCATATACTTCGGGTCTGTCTTGCCCGCGACGCTCAGAGAGTAGTCGCCGGCGGCGTGAAACTCCGTGCCGAGGTCGAACAGATCCTGTATGGATTTGCGGCAGCCGGGCACAAGACGCTCCATCTCATTGACAAACTCCTTTACCGTGCATGGGAGGGTCGCGTCGATATGCGTCCTGCCGTCGGAGGCGGTGGTGATAACGCGGAAGTTATCCGGAACCATGTGCCACGGAATGTCAAGGCCGAACTCATCACAGATCCTGCGGCAGCCGCCGGGGTTTTCCTTTGTGCCCCATTCGCAGATCTCGTGCAGCGCCGTTTCAAATTCAAAACGGCCTCTACGGAAGCTTGAGGCGCAGCCGCCGGGCATATTGTGGCGCTCGATAAGCAGGGTCTTTTTTCCACCCTTTGCCATGCGGCAGGCTGCGGCAAGACCTCCGTTTCCGGCGCCGATCACAACGGCATCATATTTTGGCATCAGTATCTCCTCCTTAATTTGTGGTAATACCACGTGTTTGTACTGTGCATTTTATAACAATCACCGGCAAAAGGTCAATGCTGTTGCCGTATTTTCAGCGGAATAGTCAGCATTACGCTTGACTTTTAAGCATCTTGCAGGTAAAATTTGAAACGTGGAATTTGGTATGACCACAGGCAATCCGCGTTTGGGAGGCAAATATGGGGTTCAATAAAATAGTAGCGGTGTCCATGACGGAGCTGTTCGTGCAGCAGATTGAAAACATGATACTCTCCGGGGAGCTCGCTATCGGCGAGCAGCTGCCGCCGGCGCGGGAGCTGTCGGTAAAAATGGGCGTCAGCAGGACGGTCATTTCCGCGGGGCTTGTGGAGCTTGAGAAGCTCGGCTTTGTTGAGATTCGCACGCGGCAGGGCGTGTTCGTCTGCGACTACCGGCGTAAGGGCAGCCTTGAGACGCTTATCGCCATCATGCGCTATAACGGCGGCGCGATGAGGAAGAACGAGGTAAAATCCCTGCTCGAAACGCGCGACGCGATGGAGTGCCTGTGCCTGCGCCTTGTGTGCGAGAAGAACGACGTGGCCGAGCTTGAAAAGCTCAGTCCGATCCTTGACAGCATCCGTGACGCACGCAACGCCGACGAGGCCGCAGAGCGGGTATTCAGCTTCCACCATGAGCTTGCGATAATGTCCGGCAACGTGCTGCTGCCGCTGCTATACTATTCCTTTAAGACGCAGGGCGAGTACCTGTGGTCACTCTATTGCAAGCGCAGCGGTGTGAAGAAGCTGTATGAAATAAAGCTTGCGCTCTTCTCGGCACTTATGAATAAGGATATTGATTCCGCGATAGAGCAGACGCACCAAATCATGGATGTCGCGAAGAACGACCTTGGTTTCTACGGGGCGTGACAACAGAAAAAGCTCGTTCGGCTCAAAGCACCCTTACGCGCTTTTTCCTTGGCGTTATTAATTAAAAGGTTTATTTGCCATCAACTGCAGTTGGGTGCAAAACGTTGGTAAGGATTTTCTCAATCCGCTGTCCCAAGAGCTTGTTTTCCGCCGGAGCCTTTCCTTGAAGGTCACCCGGATATTCTTTTTGCTGTGAACGGTGATGTAGTCCACCATCGCCAGCCAGTCTGTTTCCCGGAACTCCGTCAGCGGCTCCCGGTTCCGCAGCTCTCTCAGGTAGGTTTCGATCTGGTGCCTTCTGGCCGTGCACTCGGCAATCAGGTCAGTGACCTCGGTGTGTCTGGCCTTGGCCTTATCGAACCGAGCCACCAGACCATCGTAGCGTTTCTGGTATTCAGCCTGATCGATGGCTACGTGAGCGTTTTCCTTGATCACTCATCAATGAGCTCGGCAGCAATGTTGATCTCAGCTTCCAGATCCGAAAGCTCACTCTCAAGGGCCATGGTATCGAGGCTCCTTGAAAGGACCTGCTTGTATATGGCTATAAACTGTTCCTTCTGGTCAATTACCTGATTGACGGCCCAAAGGAACAGTTCTTTTATTTCATCCTCGGTGAGTGTTGGGGTGGCGCATTTCTGGCCGTCGAACTTGTGGTTGCACTGCCAGATGACCTTCCGGTAGGCGTCGTTGCTGTGCCAGACCTTCGGCACGGACCAGCTGCCGCAATCGCCGCACTTAACCTTGCTGGAAAAAATGCTGACCGAGCTCTTGCGGTTCCGGCCCTTTTTGCGGGTGGCCATCAGGGTCTGCACCATGCATTGGCGGCGTACCGCTGGATCTCCTGCGAGGAGTCCTTGAACAGAGTGTCAACACCGCCGACCAGCTGTTCATAGTCCGCATAGGCGGCGATGACCTCTTTGCCGAGCTTCACGGCGGCGGCACCTGCGGCAACAGCCACAGCACCGAGTGCCACACCTGCGGTTTTGAGAACCTTGCCGAAGCCTTCAAACTTACTGCCGGATTCCTCCGCAGCCTTGCCGCCATCCTTGATGGCTTTCTCATTTTCGTCCAGCTCCTGATTCATGTCGTTGAGGGCGGCTTCGGCATTGTTGAGCTGGATCTGCCAGTTCTGGGTGCGGCGGTCGTTCTCTCCGATAGCTATTTCAAAGTTCTCGGACTTCATCAGCTTCTCGCCGAGGTTTTCCAGACCGCCGTATCGACCGGCGATCTCCTTGGTCGCCTTGGTGGTAAGCAGGAGTGTGTATTCCTCGTCACCGATGGTGATGACTGCGGTTCTCTCGTTATCCATACACAAACATTCGTGAAGGTTTTACTGCTGGAAACGGAATCTGAAAAGTGTTTCCTTTATCTTCCACAGTATTATTAATACCGCATGGGCGCAGCTTCGGCTGCACCCATATTTTATAGTCTTAATTTCCGGGCAATTTGCAGGAGGTGATATAATGCTCGAACGCTAAAATGACTTGATGTCCTGCAGTCTCTATTAAGCCTTTCATACAATTGAAGATAAAGTAATAACGCAAGTATTCAGGCAACACAAATTGTTTTAACGGCCAAATAACAGCAACATAACTGTCCGCTACAGCTAATTCGTAAGGGTTCGCTTCCGATTTATAAATAGCCCTCATCCCAAAAGTGCCCAGTCCGGTGGATTTCCACATAAGGTCATTGCTTTGCAAAAGCCGCTCCGAACCATAACCGGACAGAGAATCTGGTTCGATAAACTGCGCTTTGTCGATTGAAAAGCTACTCATTGATTACACTTTTGAGCAATTACGGGGTACTTCTTGAATGGAGAGTGTTTCGGAGACTTACCACGCTGAATATAGTCGCAGATATCAATGAACCGCACCCACTCCCAGCTATCAGGAATATCGAATGGAGTATCCAAAGACTGCACTTCATCGTCGGTTTTCTTATAAGGAGTATTATCGGAAACTCAACCTTTCAACGATTACCCAATCTTTTAACAAATACCCATAATTTTAACGCTTACTTCGGCCCAAACAGCCGCAGCACCCACGAAACACAGAAAATCCCGCCGCAGAATTGCCTGCAGCGGGGTTCGTTTATGAGCCTGAACAGCCGAAAAGCCCTATTTCAAGCGGTTTTCGGGCATAGAAAAAGCCCACCGTAATTCTATCAAAATTAAGGTGGACTTTTGGCGGAGAAGGAGGGATTTGAACCCTCGAACACCTTATGGGTGTTACACGATTTCCAATCGTGCGCGCTCGGCCGGACTACGCGACTTCTCCGAGTACAAAACAATATTCAAATGTTCAGCTTGTGTATTATAATTCACTTTTCCGCTAAAGTCAAGACTTTTCTTTGAATATATCATGCCGCGGCGGCAACAATAGATTTCAGGAGGGATGGCTTATGAAGGCAATTATCATGGCAGGCGGCGAAGGGCGGCGGCTCAAGCCCATAACCGGCGACATGCCGAAGCCGCTTGTGCCGCTGTGCGGCAGGCCGGTGATGGAGCACATCATTCTGCTGCTGCGCAGGCACGGCATAACAGATATCTGCGCAGCGCTCAAATACCGCCCGGATGATATTAAAAACTACTTCGGCAGCGGAGAAAAGCTCGGCGTGCGCCTTGAATACCGTATTGAGCAAACCGCGCTCGGCACGGCAGGCGGCGTAAAAAACTGCGCCGATTTCTACGGCAGCGAGGATTTCCTCGTCATATCCGGCGACGCCGCGTGCGACATCGACCTGTCAAAGCTCATTGCCGAGCACAAAAGGCGCTCCCCTGCCGCGACGATAGCTCTGTGCCCAGAGCCGGAGCCGCTGCGCTACGGCCTTGCGCTGTGCGACCGCGAGGGCTTCATCCGCTCGTTCATTGAAAAGCCCGACTGGCGGCACGTTGTGACAAACCTTGTCAACACCGGCATATACATCATCTCTCCGCGCGCAATGGAGCTTGTTCCGAAGAATACCGAATTTGACTTTGCAAAGGATCTGTTTCCGAGGCTTTTGGACAAGGGAGAGAAGCTTCTGGGCGTTCCGTGCGACGGCTACTGGTGCGACATCGGCACGCCGAAGAGCTACTACGAATGCTGCGTCGACGCTCTGTCCGGTAAGCTGAACATTGAGCTTGCCGGCGGCTTTGAGGCCGACGTGGCCGGCGAGTGCTCGGATCCCGAGTGCGAGTGCATGGAGCACGCCGACTGCGGCTGCACCGACCGTGCGCGGCTTATGGACAGGATAAGCTCGGCATTTCTGGAGCTGGGCGCAGACTACTCGGACGGCTTCCGCCTCAAGGGCGACGGCTACGAGCTGCGCATATCTCCGCTTTCTGGCTGTAAAAAGCTGCGCATAGCGGCAAACGCCAAGGACACCGAGACCGCGCACGAGCTTGCCGAGGCCGCCTGCCTGCTCGCCGGCGAGCTTGAAAAGCGGCTTGATTAATCGGTGCCGCTAATATATAATATCCGTCAGAAGATACTCTGACGGAGGTTTTACATATGGACATTGAAAAGACAATCAAAAATCTCAAGGCGCGCCATTTTTCGGTGCAGCATTTTGCAAGCGGCGAGGAGGCCTGCAAGTACCTTCTCGGCGAGATAAATGACACGAGCGTCGGCATAGGCGGCTCAAAGACGGTCGATCAGCTCGGCCTGTACGACAAGCTTGTCGCCAACGGCAACGAGGTCTTCTGGCACTGGCGCGAGCCGGGGCTTGAGACACTGGATAAGGAAAACGCCGCAAAGGTGTTTATCTCAAGTGCGAACGCCATCGCCGAAACCGGCGAGATCATAAACATCGACGGACGCGGCAACCGTCTTGCCGGTCAGGTCTACGGCCGCAAGACCGTTTATATCGTTGCCGGAACGAACAAGATCTGCCCCGACTTCGAGTCGGCGGTTTTCCGTGCACGCAACACCGCCGCCGTGCAGAACTGCAAGCGTTTTCCTGCGAAAACGCCCTGCAAGATCGACGATAAGTGCCACGACTGCCGCTCGCCGGAGCGTGTGTGCAACGCGATGCTCGTCCTGTGGGGTCCGATGATGGACATGGGCAAGGTCGAGATCGTGCTCATCGACGAAGAATTGGGGATGTAAGGCATGTATATTGACTGGACATATATAGTCCTCGTGCTGCCTGCGATGCTGTTTGCAATGTGGGCAAGCTCAAGGGTCAATTCGACATTCAAAAAGTACAGGAACACGCGAAACTCGCGCGGCCTGACCGGCGCGCAGGCGGCGCGCTGGGTGCTCGACCGCAACGGGCTGAGCAATGTTCCCATCGAGCACATTTCCGGCTCGCTGACCGATCACTACGATCCCTCGGCCAACGTCGTGCGCCTGTCGGATGACGTTTACGGCAGCACCTCGACGGTTGCCATCGGCGTTGCCTGCCACGAGGTCGGCCACGCGATACAGCATGCAACGAACTACGCGCCCGTCAAGGTCCGCACGGCAATAGTGCCGATAACGAATCTCGGTGCAAAGCTGTCGGTTCCGCTTATCATACTCGGTCTTATCCTCTCATCCTTCGGCGAGGTGTTCGTTACGATCGCGTATATAGGCTGCGCGCTGTACGGCCTTGTGACGATATTCCAGCTCGTCACCCTCCCGACGGAGTTCAACGCATCGTCAAGGGCGCTCAAAACCATCGAGGAGACAAATCTTTTGCAGGGCGAGGAGTTCAGGCAGGCAAAGCAGGTGCTCTCGGCCGCGGCAATGACCTATGTTGCTGCCCTTGCCGTGTCGCTTGCTCAGCTTATGAGATTTCTTATTATTGTAGGCGGAAGGAGAAGTGACTGATGATCATCCGGAATGACGAACACAAACGCGAAATCGTTGAAGGTCTGCTCGGAGGCAGCGGAAAAGCCTATTTTAAGCGCATAATCGAAGCTCCCGAAGGGCTTTACAACAAGGGCAGGGTATTTTCCTTTATAACACTCGACCCCGGTGCCGAGTGCGGCTGGCACGTCCACAAGGGCGACGGCGAGTATTACTGCATCCTCGAGGGCGAGGGTGAATACAGCGACAACGGAAACCTCGTTACGCTTCACGCCGGCGATACGGCATTCTGCCCCGACGGCGAAGGACATTCCCTGAAAAACACCGGCAGCGAGCCGTTAGTGTATCTCGCGCTTGTTATCTACAAATAAAAACGAAGTTGCCCCGGACGGTGTTTTGCACATCGTCCGGGGCAGTTATTATTATGCCTGCTGCTCGCGCCATGCGCGGTAGCGGTCAAGCTCCTTGTCGATGCAAAGCTGCATGACAAGGTTTATTATAAGCGCATCATCTACAAAGCCTAAAAGCGGAATGTTATCCGGGATAAGGTCGAGCGGACTTACAAGATACGCAACTATCGCAGCTGTTCCGGCCATTACGACCGCCGGAACCTTTTTATATTCGCCGTGATAGTAATCGTGCAGCATTGATATAAGGTCCTGCACATCGCCGATGGTGTCGCCGATAAGTGGAATATGTGAAAGCGGTCTGAGCTTCACGCTCGCATTGTCGAGAAAATCAAGCAGCACTCCCGTGCCCTTTGCAACGGCTCTTGCGCCGGTCGCGACGGCTTGTGCGCCGGTTTTGATTGAAAATGACATAGTTCTGCCCTCCTATAGTGATAATAATATCACACAACGCCGATTTTTCAAGCAAAAGCGACGGCATATAGCACAAATTTCGTATACGCGCGCTTTGCGGTATTTGGACAAAAGACGCAAATCATAAAAATAGCTGGATTTTACACAGCTTTTACGTTATAGTTATATTGCGATATTATCGATCACAGGAGATATGCTATTTTGGGGATTTCAAACGTGCTTGAGCTTTTAGGCGGCATTGCACTGTTCCTGTTCGGCATGGCGCTCATGGGCGACAGTCTGAAAAAGGTTGCAGGCAACAAGCTCGAGCTGATTCTGTTCCGCCTTTCGAGTACACCTTTAAAGGGTATATTGCTCGGCACCGGCGTTACGGCCGTTATCCAGTCATCCTCGGCCACGTCCGTTATGGTCGTCGGCTTTGTTAACTCCGGCATGATGAAGGTTCGCCAGGCGATAGGCGTCGTCATGGGTGCGATAATCGGAACGAGCATCACCGGCTGGATCATCTGCCTTTCCAATATTGGCGGCGGTTCCTCAGGCTGGCTTGAGCTTTTGTCCACAGACACACTCACTGCGGTCATTGCCGTTATCGGCATCGTTTTGCGCATGTTCTGCTCGGCTCCGGCGAAAAAGCATGTGGGCGAGATCATGCTCGGCTTTGCGGTTTTGATGTTCGGCATGAAGGCGATGAGCAGCTCGGTCTACGATCTGCGTTCGAGCGAGACGTTTATAAACATGCTCACCACCTTCTCGAACCCGATCCTCGGCATTGCCCTCGGCATTGTTTTCACCAGCGTCATTCAGAGCGCCTCGGCCGCCGTCGGCATTCTTCAGGCGCTTGCAATAACGGGCGCCATACGCTTTGATATCGCGCTGCCTATAATCATGGGCATTGCGATAGGCGCCGCCGTTCCCGTTCTGCTCTCGGCCCTCGGCGCAAGCGCCGACGGCAAGCGCACCGCGCTTTCCTACCTGATGGTAGACACTCTCGGCGTTATAATAACCGCGTTCGTGTTCTACGCTCTAAATGCCATATTTGATTTCTCCTTCATGTCAATGACCATGACAACGGTCAGCCTTGCTCTTATGAACACGGTTTTCCGCTTTGTTATTGTCGCCATACTCGCACCGTTTATTTCGCTGATTGAAAAGATCTGCAAGGTAATAATCAAGGACAAGCCCGAGGACGCCGCTGTTCTCGAGGACTTCGACAGGCTCGAGGAGCGATTCCTCGACCACCCGGCGCTTGCCGTTGAGCAGAGCCGCCTGACGGTAAACTCCATGGCCAAAAAAGCTCGCGAAAATCTGTTCGACGCATTTGCGCTTATTGACAACTACTCCGATGACGGCTTTGCCCACGTCAACGGCACCGAGGATATCGTCGATAAATACGAGGATAAGCTCGGAACATATCTCATTCACATAACAAGTCGCGAGCTTAACCCCGAACAGAACGAGGCAGTCGGCAAATATCTGCACACGATAAACGACTTTGAGCGTATCTCCGACCACGCGCTGAACGTTGCCGAATGCGCGCAGGAGATCCACGAAAAGGGCATCGTCTTTTCCGAGGACGGCGCGCGCGAGGTGAACGTCCTCATATCCGCCGTGACCGAGGTCATGAACACCGCGATAGATGCGTTTATCACAAACGATCTGGAAAGCGCTTACCGCGTCGAGCCGCTCGAGGAGCTTATCGATAACCTCTGCGACGAGATGAAGCTGCACCACATCGACCGTCTACAAAAGGGCATATGCACGCTCAACCACGGCTTTGTGTTCAACGATCTGCTGACGAATCTCGAGCGAATTTCCGACCACTGCTCGAACATAGCCGTTGCTCTCATTGAGCTTGAGTCGGACAGCTTTGATACGCATGAATATATAAACAGCCTCATCGAAGTCCGCTCGCACTGCTTTGATGAGTATTACGAGGAATACAGCAAGAAATTTGCTCTGTGAAGATATACAAAAATGCCTTCCCGTCGGGAGGGCATTTTTTCTTTGAAGATCGGCTGACATATGATATACTGAAAAAAGTTTTTATTTTTGGAGTTTTTATAATGTCACGGTCAAAAAATCTTGTGTTTTTAATAGCGTCAATGATCATATTCGGCACCAACGGGCTTCTTGTTGCAAACATATCGCTCTCGAGCGCCGAGATCGTCCTGATGCGAACGTTTTTGGGATTTATCTTTCTGCTTGCGGTCGTTGCCGCGCGGCGGAGCTTTTCGTTTGCCGAGCTTAAGGCGGACATTATTCCTGCCACTGTCGGCGGCGCTGCGCTGGGCTTAAACTGGGTACTCCTGTTCGGGGCATACAGATGCGCCGGGGTGAGCATATCCACGCTTGTTTACTACTGCGGCCCGATGATAGCGATAATCCTCAGCCCGATCGTTTTCAAGGAAAAGCTCACCGCCAACAAGCTGATCGCGGTCATAGCGGTCACGGCCGGCATGCTGTGCATATCCGGAAATGTATCGAAGGGTTCGGATATGCAGACGGGGCTTCTCATGGGCGCCGGCGCCGCCGCGCTTTATGCGCTTATCATCATCGTGACAAAGCGCGTAACACATATGTCGGGGCTGAACTGCTCGGCCTATGAGCTTTTCATCTCATTTATCGTTATGGTACTTTACCTGCTTGTAAGCGGAGTGAAGCTGCCCGTCATCCCGTCAGCGGAAGATATAGTTAACGTCCTCATCATAGGCTTTGTCAACACCGGGCTTGCCTACTACATGTATTTTTCCGCCCTGCAAAAGCTCCCGGCGCAGACCTCGGCGCTTATAAGCTACATTGATCCGCTCACCGCCCTGATCGTATCTGCGGCCTTCCTCGGCGAAAAGCTCGGCGCAGTCCAGCTTCTCGGCGCTGCTCTCATCCTCGGCGGCGCATGCCTCGGCGAGCTGAAAATCAAAATCGGCGCAAGGCGCTGAGCATAAAAAACCGGCTGCACACGTGCAACCGGTTTCACGTTTATTTCTCAATTGACGTATAAGGCAGAGCCATCATTAATCTGTCGTACTGCTCGCCGGCCTTATCTGCGGCAGAGCCTGAAAGCGCATCGGCAAGCTTTATGATCTGCGCATTTTTATCCGCATTTTCGTATATGTCGAAAAACGCCGCCAGAGTGTCGCCCTGATCATTATCTCCGTCGCTTGCTGCGGCAAGCGCATCGCGGTAGCGCTGCCAGTTTCCGTCGCTCAGCTCACCGAGAGTAAGCGAACCGCGCCTGAGCTGCGCAAGAGCATCCGGGCATTTTTTCTTCACGTTCTCGATCGCTTTTTCCGGATCGTCGAAGGTCGCATACAGGTCGTATTCCTCGCCGTCAAGCACAAGGCAGCTTTTGACCGACCATGTGCCGATATCCGAAAGGAGCCTGTTTGTTGTCGCCTCGCCCTGCTTATCCTTGACCTCGACAGTTCTCGGAACATTTGCATCATCATGCTCCGATGCGGGCTCATCGCGCATCGCGTAGGCCGTAACTGCCGCCGAAACGACCAGCACGGCGATAATTATCCACAGTGTATACTTTTTCAAGCCGATCTCATCTCCTTAACGCTTAAAAATTTTCAACTATTTGCCATGTGTTTTTATCATATCATAAATTCTTATGACATCAATGGATATTTTGTGAAAATTGCCGCCATCCAAACGGATGGCGGCATAACTTTAGTTTTCTTTTATTACCTCAAGTCCCTGGAGGTAGCGGCGCATCATATCGAAAATGTAATTTCCCGAAACGCGGCGGACATAGCTGCGCGTTCTGCGATCGCCGACGTGCAGCTCGCGCACATAGGTCCCGTCTTTGGTCGCAAGCGAAACGAACACCGTTCCGACCTCGTGGACTCCGTCGCCGTCAGGGCCCGCAAGCCCCGTAACGCCGATACCCATATCGGCTCCGAGAAGTGCGCGCACACGCTCGGCCATTTGCTTTGCGACCTCATAGCTTACGGCGGTCTTTTCCTCGATGAGCTTGGGATCTATGCCCAGAAGCTTTATCTTGGCCTCGTTCGTATATGTCGTCACGCCGCCGAGGAAGAACTCACTCGCGCCGGGAATATCGGTAAAGCGCTTTGCAAGTTCGCCGCCGGTGCAGCTTTCGGCAGCGGCAAAGGTCATTTTCTTTTCCTTCAAAAGCTGCATGACGCTGTCCTCGACCGTGTCAACGTCGATGCCGAAAATGATATCGCCGAGCACGTCCTTTACATGCTCGATGACCGGCTTCATCATCTCCTCGGCCTTCTCGACGCTCCCGGCCTTGGCGGTGACCTGCAGCAGGCAGTCGCCCTCCTTGGCGTAGGGCGCCATGGTGGGGTTAGTCATGGCGTTCATCTCGTCGTGGAAGATCTGATCCATCGCGCTTTCGGACATACCGAAAACGTGGATAGCGTGCGATACTATCTGCTCGTCCGACAGCGAGCGCAGATACGGCATTACGCAGGCGCGGAACATCGCGTTGCATTCCTTCGGAGGGCCGGGCAGCATGAGAACTATCGTTCCGTCGTCGCCGGTAAACGCGCAGCCGGGGGCTGTTCCCCAGTCGTTGTGGAACACGGTGCAGCCGACGGGCAGCATAGCCTGCTTGAGGTTATTTTCGGTCATTTCCTTGCTGTAGCCGCGGTTTGTCAAATAATCATACAGGCAGGCCTTCTCGTCCTCGTGCATCTCAAGCTCAAGGCCGAAGGACTTTGCAAGTATCTGCTTCGTAAGATCGTCACAGGTCGGGCCGAGGCCGCCGGTGGATATGATTATATCCGCTCTTTTGCGCGCGATCTCTATGCAGTCGGCAAGGCGCTGGGGATTATCGCCGACTACGGTGTGGTATTTTACGTTTATGCCGAGCTCCGAGAGCATGAGGGATATATCCCTCGCGTCGGTGTTAGTCGTATGACCGAGCAGTATCTCCGTTCCGACGGAGAGTATCTCGACATTATATGCCTTTTTCAATTTCAGTCGCCTACCTTTATTCTTTCAATGCCGGCATATGCTTCTTCAACAAGCGCGTCGATATCCAGAGCCGATTCGATCTGCTCAACGTCGCGCAGCTTGGGCTTTGTTTTGGGGTGCTTGGGCGTAAAGACCGTGCAGCAGTCCTCATACGGGAGGATGGATGTTTCAAACGTTCCGATCTTGCGCGCAAGACGCACGATCTCCTCCTTGTCCATGCCGATAAGCGGCTGGAGCACCGGCAGATCGGTGACGGCCTGCGTGGATGCCATGGCCTCCATGGTCTGGCTGGCTACCTGACCGAGGTTTTCACCGGTGACAATGGCCTTCGCGCCGTTTGCGTCGGCTATCTTCTGCGCAATGCGCATCATGAAGCGGCGCATGATAAGCGTGAAGTAATCCTCATCGCACTTTGCGCGTATCTCCTCCTGAATGTGCGTAAACGGAACGACCTCGATGGTCATTCTGCCGCAGTACACCGTCAGCAGACGCGCAAGCTCAATGACCTTCTGCTTTGCCTGCTCAGAGGTGTACGGGAACGAGAAAAAGTGCACCGGGATAAGACGCACGCCGCGCTTTGCGATCATATATGTGGAAACCGGACTGTCGATACCGCCTGACAGCAGCGTTACAGCGACGCCGTTTGCGCCGACGGGCATACCGCCCGCTCCGGGCGTTGGAGCGGCGTGGACATAGGCCGCAAGATCGCGCACCTCGATATGAACGGTAAGCTCAGGGTTGTGCACATCGACCTCGCAGTTGGGATATGCCTCGGCAAGCTCGCCGCCGACAAACTGCGCAAGCTCGATGCTCGTCATGGGAAAGCTCTTATCGCTGCGCTTCGCCTCGGCCTTGAAGCTTTTTGCCGCGAGCATATCGTCCTTGAGATATTCAATTGCAAGCTCGGCGATCTTCTTCGGGTCTTTCTCGCAGCCGGCGGCGCGGTTGACCGATGCAAGGCCGAACACCTTGGTCATTGCCTCAAAAGCCGCGTCCATGTCGCTTGTTTCGTCCACAGGCTCGATATATACCGTTGACTGCATGCAATAGGCCTTGAATTTGCCGATAGCATCCAGGCGGCGCTTTATATTGCTCATGAGCTTCTGCTCGAACGAGCGGCGATTTAAGCCCTTGAGGACTATCTCGCCCTGCTTGAGAAGAATAATGTCGTTTATCATGTGTTCTGCTCCTAATTATTTTTAACATCTTATTATATCACCATTTGTTTTGCGGCGCAAGAAAAGCTCCACAGCTTAAAGCTTGCGGAGCACACAACACTAAAATTATATGATTTTTTGTGACATATGTCAATAGACGCGCGAATTTGTTCACAATTTCTGTTTGACTGCACAATAAATTGCTTTTCATTTCGTTTACTATTGCTCTTGAATAAACCGCGGAAATTTGGTATCTTTAAATCACAGAAAGGGTGATACCGATGTACAAGTAACGGTCCCTCGAAACCCGACAGAGAGTCGGCAGCGAGGGAGACGATGCCGAAGTCAAAATATCAAGAGAACGAGAACACAGGCCACATCCCGCTTGGGGAATCGATCGTAGTTATTCAGAGTGTTTTGATTTGCGTTCCGTTGGCAGGCGGCATCAATTCCGCAGAAAGAGAGGTAACCAATGATGTTAGATACTAAGAATTCGCAGAAATGACCCTTGGCTGCTGTGAAAACGGTGTAAAGAAACCGTGCAGTCAAGGGTCATTTCGCGTTTACTGGATTATTATTTTATATATCAAGGCCGCTGCGGAGATAACGCAGCGGCCTTGCCGTTTTACCTGGCAGCTCGTAATTTCTTTGTTAACAAAATTTGCATTAAATTCCGATCTGTCTGTGATAATATGGCTGCACGGCGTTTTATCCCCCGAAATCAACACATCATAGGAGGTCTCGTATGAAAAGGCTCAGATATATTATTACTATGCTGACCCTCGCGGCCATTGCGCTGTGCGCCTGTTCTCAAACGCCCTCACAGAGCGCTCTGAGCACAATAAAAAGCGAATTCGGCATAGACCTCAAAAACGAAAGCGTAACCGTTGAAAGGCTCGCATACACCTACGATGACGGAAACATTTTCGGCGAAGGCTTTGCGGCATATAAGATAAGCTTCTCGCAGGACGCTTCCGCGCATTTTGCCGGTCTCGACACAACGCCGGACGCAGATGCCGATGACGGCATAGAGCTTGCCCGGGAAAACGGTGTCGAGCTGCCTGCCGTTCCGGACGGCACACCATTTGCCTATAAAAGCGAAAACCAAGGGCTAAACAGGGTCTTCCTGCTGTATTACAGCGCCGAAAACACCGCGTATCTGATCACTTTGGATGCATAAAAATAACGGATGTTCTCTCGAACATCCGTTGTTTTTATTATTTCAGCTTATCCTGAAGCTTTTTGTACAGCGCCTCATACCGCTCGGTGCAATCGGCTATGGCAAGCTCCGGCTCGCGGCGCATGGCCATGGAGTTAACGTCGCCGGTGATGAGCGTTGAATAGTGATATCTCTGAAGCTTCACGCACTCCATCGCACTGCGGCCGATGGAAACGGCAGCCGCCGCGTCGGCGCAGGCCTCGGGTGCGAGCTTATCGGAAACAGACTCTATCATATCGATGAGCTTTATCATGCCGTAGAGAACCTCGTCGATCTCAGAGCATGCGGCAAACACACCGCCTTCGATGTAGGCCTGGCTTTTGCCCTCGGCGACCTCCTTATCCCACTCGGCGCGCGATTGCAGCTCCTGATCGACGGTCTTGAGGAAAAACTTGCGCAGGACCTCGATAAAATGCTCGGCATTTTTCATGTCCGCATCCTCAAGCCCGGACTTGCGCAGCGCCTTGACCGCAAGCGCCGCCGCTTCCGCCGCGATCTCGGCCGAAACGTTGCTGAGCCACATGCGCCCGTCCTTCTGCGCGACATCGGCAGTGAAGTCCCTGACCGATTTATCGGAATAAAGGTCGATGTTCAGGCTGCTGACATCAATGTCTTTGTTCATATTCTTACTCTCCTTTTGAAAGCAATGCCCAACATGAGCGCCGCGCACACTCCCGTTGTGCCCACCGCCGCCTTGAGCATATACTGCTGATTCATATTAAGGCCCTTTCTGAATCCGATGCAGCCTTCCCTGCCCTCGCCCGTTTGCAGGAAGATGAGGATATTCTCAAGCTTCGCCGCGCGAAGAAGCCTTCCGCTCATGCCCTCATGGCTGAGCGCAAGCACCGTGAGTCCGACAAGCGACGGCAGGTTTGAAAAGCGCTGCTTGCCGCTGAGGCCGAAGAACTTTTTCTCGGCATGGTAAGCGCGCGTGTACGCTCTGTTGAGCCGGCTGTAGCAGCCGGGAAAATCATCGGCTTTTATATCGCTCTCGCTCACCGGTCTGCCGTTGACGCTTACGGAAAGATGCGCATCCATACTCTCCGGCAGGCCTTTTTTGCCGAAAGTGGGCAGAGCATTATGCCTCAGGTCGATCTTCGTGACCGACGTTTTGCCGAGCACCTCGTGGATATTCTCAGCGCTGAGGCCGCCGGCATCGGGCGATATTTTGACAAGCTCCTGCTCTGCGCCGTCATTGCTGCCACTGTCCCGGAGGACGGCGAAAAACGCGGACGCGCCGCTTAGTATCTCAAAGACGTGCAGGCAGCCGGTCGTACCGGCATCTTTATAGATCTGCGAAAACTCAGTGAACGGTCTGTTTATGAGTTTATCACGAAGCGTGCGCTCCAGGCAAGCAAAATCGCAGCTTTTGCCCTGCGAGCCGCAGCTTTCCTCGTCGATCGTAAGCGAAACTATGCGCGCGCTTTCGTCAAGCTCTGCGCGCACGGCGATCGGCACCTCGCGGTAAAGTCCGCCGAAGCGATACATGCTCTTTTGCCACGAGATTATTTCAAAACCCGTGCTCAGCCTGCGGCATACGGTCCCGCGATAGCGCGTTATGAGGTTTTTCTTCTCCCGGCTGTGCATATCGAACACAAAGCACGGCGATTTGAACACGTCGATCTGCAAAAGCTCGGGCAGTCTGTCGGTTTTAAGCATCATTGAGCACCTTCTTTGCCGCGGCAAAAACGTCGCCGACCATGTGCAGTGTCGGGAACACCTCGTCGGGTATGCTCACGCCGTACTCATCCTCAATACTGACAACGATGTCGGCAAGGTCAAACGAGGTAAGTCCCAGATCGTCGGCAAGACGCATGTTTTCGCTTATGCTCGCCGCGTCTGTCCCTGCTACCTCCGCAAGTATCTGCAGTATCTTCTCGTTCATTACGCACTTCTCCTTTTTATCTTCTGTGTTGACGTTTTTTCAAGCGGTTCTTTCCGTAAGGTGATTCTGCCTATCTGCTTGAACATCGGCAGGCTCTCGTTGAGCCTGTCGATCACTCTTTGCAGTGCTTCCGTGTCCGGGATGATCTCCGCGTCGGCATAGACCTCGGCGCATATAACTCCGCCGTCCTGACTGACAAGCGCATCTTCAACGCCGTCGATGCGATATAGCTTTTCCTCAAGTTCCTCGGGCGAGACGTTCTCGCCGTTTGGCAGAACGATGAGGTTTTTGCGCCGTCCGGTGAAGAATATGTAACCGCTGCTGTCCATATATCCGAGGTCGCCGGTGTGGAACCAGCCGTCGTAAAACGCCTGCTGCGTCGCGATATCATCACGGTAATAGCCGGGTGAAACGCTGCCGCCTCGCACACATATCTCGCCGTCAATGATTCTGACCTCGCAGCACTTAAACTGCCGTCCGACAGAACCGATGCGGTTTGCCTCGGGCAGGTTCGCCGCCACTATCGGCGAGCACTCGGTTATGCCGTAGCCCTGCAAAACCGTTATGCCGAGCGCAGCGAAAAATTCAACGAGCTGCTTATCCAGCGGCGCTCCGCCGCAGAGGAAATATCTCAGCTTGCCGCCGAGGACATCGTACACCTCGGCAAAAAGCTTTCGGCTGATATCTATCCCGAAGCGGTGCAGAAATGCGCTTAATTTAAGGCCCTTTTCAAGCGCCTCGAGCTTGCCGCTTTTTTTCGCCTGTGCGATTATCTGTTTATGCAGCATCTGCAAAATAAGCGGCACGACAACGAGTATGCTCGGCTGATATTTTTTCAGATTGCGCTTTACTGTTTTTATGCTCTCGTTAATATACAGCGTTCCGCCGCAGTGAAGCGCACCGACTATGTTCGTCATAAGCTCAAAGGTGTGGCTCGGCGGCAGAACCGACAGGCCGATATCATCCGGCGACAGCGGCAGAGCGGCCATCGCGGCGTTCAGGTGCGCCGTGAGGTTTCCGTGGGTGAGGATAACACAGCGACTGTTTGCCGTTGTTCCCGAGGTGAAATACAGCGCCGCAATGTCATCCGGCTTTGGGCGCGGACGATACTCGCCCTCGCACGCAAGCAGCGCCGAGACAAACTCCTGCATCTCTACAAGCCGCAGGCCGGGGTTTGATGCCTTCAGCCGCTCGGCCTCGTGCCTGCTGCCGATCTCGTACACAAGCGCCGTGCAGTCGGCTTTCTTGACGCAATAGTCAAGCTCATCTTCCTTTGCGTCAACAGACAGCGGAACAGCAACACAGCCGCCCGTCACTATTGAGAAAAACGCCGTTATCCACGCAGCGCAGTTGCGCCCGAGAACGGCAATATGCTCGTCCTGCCTGCCCTCGCTGCGCACAATATGCGCAAATGCACAGCAGCAGTGACGAAGCTGCCGGCCTGTTATGTACGGTAAAAGCTTATCACTGCTGATAAAAAATTCGGTGTTCGGATATCGCTCCGCCGCCGTATCGACAAGCTCGCGGAGATCTCTGTAGCTGACGAAGGAAAAATGCTTTGCACTCACGTCTTTCACCTACCAAGATAGTATGTTTGTATAGATTATATTCCCATAAAATCCGGCAGTCAACATACAATCGCAGTAAAATTGTCAAACTTTTGGCTATTATTAATATTTAAAAGCTCACCAAACGGTGAGCTTTTAAATATTAAGGTGACGATGTCGAGCCTCAAGTTATCGTGCGTGATATCTTCGACACGGCGCTGCTTAGAAGGTTCAAGTGCCTGTCGCAATTTGCCTCCATCCGCGTGGTCGGGCCGGAGATGCTTATGGCGGCATAAGCGTGCCCCGAGCTGTCAAGCAGAGGCATGGCATAGCAGGTAAGTCCCAGCTCTGCCTCCTCATTATCGCAGGCATAGCCCTTGCTGCGTATCTCGTCCAAGGTACGCAGCAGGCTCTGCGCATCCTTAATTGACTGAGCCGTTACCGGCTTAAACTCGGCCCTGCGGATATATTGATTTACAGCCTGTTCCGACTGAAATGCCAGGATCGCCTTGCCGGTTGCCGTGCAATGGGCATAAAACCGAAAACCGATTGCCGTGTCCATCTTCAAAAATGACGTGCCGAGAACACGGTCGATGAACATTACATGCACGCCGTCATCGAGGATCGATGCATGGCAGGTCTCTCCCGATTTTTCCGCCATTTCGGTAAGATACGGATGCACAAACGAAACAAGCTCCATTCGATTATAGGCTATCATGCCCAGCGAGAACATATTAAGTCCAAGCCTGTATGCAGAATTCAAAATTTGTAACGCCCTTGGGCGACGACGGCATGTATATACTCGACACTGCCGCCTGGCGCACCGAGCGCCCTGTGATTGACAAGCAGCTGTGTATAAACTGCGGCCTTTGCATGGGATATTGCCCGGTCAATTCGATTTATTGCGAGGGAAAAGAGATTTGCATTTCCTATGATTATTGCAAGGGCTGCGGCATTTGCTCCGTTGAATGTCCGAAAAAGGCCGTCAGCATGGTCCCGGAAGGAGGAAAATGATATGGGCAAAATTCAGGCAATGACCGGAAACACGGCAGCTTACACCGGCGCGGCGCTATGCCGTCCGGATTTGATCGCGGCATATCCGATCACACCGCAGTCATCCGTCATCGAGGGATTGGCCGGCCTTGTATTCACGGCGACCTCGGCACAGGGACTGGCGCTTATGTATGAGCCGTATTTCAGGATGTCTACTCTACGCATCCCCATGGTTATGGCTATCGCGACGCGCGAAATGACATCGCCGGAGACAATATGGAGCGGCCAGCAGGACGCCATGAGCGTGCGCGACGCCGGTTGGATACAAATGTTCTGCGAGAGCAATCAGGAAATTCTCGATATGATGATACAGGCGTACCGCATCACAGAGAACGAACGCGTTCACATTCCGGTCAACGTCTGCTACGGCGGCTGCATTGAAAAGCTTGAGCAGGCAAAGAGCAAGCCCGGCGCAAAAGAAACGCTCTGGCTCATGAACGATTGAGGAGGGAGAACGATGAGTTATATTGATGTTTTGAAACAAACGCAAAATGTAATGA
>OJKI01000222.1_pt1 | contig 24307 bp, 25 predicted proteins | sample 1596431 | NCBI WGS metagenome assembly OJKI01 (sample SAMEA4350165, study PRJEB24818) | metagenome | biome: human; feature: gut; material: faeces | place: Denmark | collected 2013-09 | reverse complement strand
GAATTGAAGATGATCCTTATTGGATGGAGTTTTATGAATGGATTCAAGATCACCACACTCCTGGTAATATAAAAATAACAATAAAAACTAAAACAGGAAAGGTGGAAACTTTAAAAAAACAAGGAGGGAAGATTTATGGAAACTATAGATTTGAAAGAAATGACAAAAGAGCAGTTAACAACTCTTTTACAGAAAAAAATATTCCAATTGGGTATGAATGGGTTACAACAAAACGATATAATGAAGGTAATCAACGAAGTAGAGAAAGAATTAGCGAGACGAAAAGAAGCAAATATCTCCCAAGCGAATACGCAAAAAGAAGAAAACAAGCAAGATGGAAATATAACGCAATCCGTTCAGGAAGATTCTAATGAACAATAAACAACAGAATCTATACAATCTATTAGCAGAGCGAGGTTTCGAGATAACAAATATCGAAGATTATAAAAATGCAGACAGTTTATTAAGCATAGTTTGTTCAATGGGGCATCGTCAAACCGATACATTTAACAATTTTCAAAAAAATAATTGGGAATGTATAGAGTGTATCAAGGCGGAAGAAAAACAAATACGTTCAACAAGAGGATATTTGTTATCTCTAGATGCTGCAACTAACACAACAGGTTGGGCAGTGTTAAATAAATATGGACAATTAATAAAAAGTGGATATTTTACTGCAGACAAAAAATTACCATTAATGAAAAGAATTAATCAGTTAATAGATGAAATAGAAAGACTAATAAAAAAATATCAAATAGAGATTTTAGCAATAGAAGATATACAACTAGAATACAATACTTTAGTATTTAAAACTCTAGCGATGTTACGAGGAATACTTTTTTATCATTTTGAATATGAAAAAGGAATAAAAGTATACTCTTATGGTGCAGATATGTGGAGAAGTTATTCAAACATAAGAGGGACAAAAAGAGAAGACAAAAAAGAAGCAACTTTAGTCAGAGCAAAGTTAATTTATGAAAGAGACTTTGAAGAAGATGAGGCCGATGCTTTGTTTCTTGGAAAATACGTTTACTCACAATTAGATAAACCAGAAGAAGAAATTCATGAATTAATAAATTTTGGAAAGGAGAAAAAAGAGCTATGAAAGAAAAAAAAGATTGGACAGGAAATAAAAAAAGTACCTTTGTAACTCTCGGAGCTTCAAATCATACGGATCATTCCAGAGCTTGGTTGGATTTTTATGCAACTTCTCCAACAGCTATTACCAGATTATTAGAGAAGCATCAAATCCCGAGAATGCCAATATGGGAAATTATGGCAGGAGAAGGTAATCTAGAGAAGCCGCTAGAAGCAGCCGGCTATACTGTTATCACGAGCGATATTGTAGAACGTAGAGAAAAATTAGATTATGTGGAAGACTTTTTTACAACTACCGAATTACGAGCTCCGATCATATTAACTAACCCAGCCTATTCTATCGCAATGGAAACTGTATTACATTCCATTGAGCTTGGAGCGGAATATATTTACATGTTTTTAAAAACAACTTTTTTAGAAGGACAAAAAAGATACGAACAATTATTTTCTCTATATCCGCCTAAGGAAATTTGGGTTTTCAGTGGAAGAGAACAGTGTGCAATTAATAATGACGAAAGAGAATTTCAAAAATCAAGTGCAGCATCTTATGCTTGGTTTATATGGGAAAAAGGTTTTAGGGGAAATCCAACGGTGCATTGGATTTAAGGAGGTGTGATATGAAAATAAAAGTTATAAAACGAAATGGAAATGTTGTAGATTTCAATGAAGAAAAAATCAGAAACGCAATAACTAAAGGTTTTTTAGATTATGGAGAAATAACTGAGGAAAAGAAAATATTTATTAAAGACGTAATAAAAGATATACAAACAGAAGCACAAAAATATACAGATGGGATAGAAGTAGAAGAAATCCAAGATATAATAGTAGCTAAAATGAGAAAGGCTGGCTTTCGCAAAGTAGCAAAAGGCTATCAAGAATACAGAGAGAAAAGAGCAAAAGCTAGGGAATTAAGTAACGTTTTAGACATTCTATCAAATGAGGCAACAGAAGAAAAAAACGATAATGCGAATGTTAATGGTTACACTCCGTCTGGAAGACATCTACACATTTCTGAAGATGTAATAAAAAGTTATATGAAAAATTATTTTTTCTCAAAAGATGTTACAGAAGCGATAAATGCTGGGATTATTTATCCTCACGATTTAGGATGGGGAACAACAACAATGACTTGTGTTCAAATTGATTTACCAAAATTATTTAAAGATGGTTTTAGTACAGGACACGGATATTTAAGAGAGCCATCAAATATAAAAACCGCATTTTTACAATCTGCTATCGCAATACAGAGTAATCAAAATGATATGTGGGGTGGACAAAGTATTCCTAATTATGATTATGCTCTAGCTCCATACGTACTAAAAACTTTTAAGAAACATCTTAAAAAATTATTAGCTTATGAAGATGCTAAGAAACATGAGAGTGCTAGCATTACTTTGGAATCATTATTAAAACAGGTAGATGAAATAAAAAGTATAGAAGATGTTATACCCGGCTATGAATATATCTGTAAGACAGCATATGCTTATACCCAAGAAGACACTTTCCAAGGAGCAGAATCTTTGGTTCATAACTTAAACTCAATGGCATCACGTGCTGGTTCACAAGTTCCATTTAGTAGCTTAAATTTTGGAATAGATACAAGTCCAGAAGGAAGAATGGTATCAGAGTATCTATTAAAAGCTCAAATGGCAGGTTTAGGAAAACACGAAACACCAATATTTCCAATCTTAATTTATACATTAAAAAAAGGTGTTAACTTTGAAAAAGGAGACCCAAATTATGATATCTTCAGATTGGCAATGGAATGTTCAAGTAAGAGATTATTCCCAACATATGCTTTTGTTGATGCAAGTTTTAATTTACCATATTATGAAGCTGACCCATATTACGGAATCATAAACACAATGGGTTGCCGTACGAGGGTTATGGCTAATGTCAATGGTCGTGAGGGAGCGTTTGGAAGAGGTAATATTTCTTTTACGTCTATTAATCTACCATTATTAGCTTTAAGAGCAAAAGGAAATGTTGACAAATTCTTTAAAGAATTGGATTATGCTTTAGAAATTGCTGACAAAGAACTGTTAGAAAGATATGAAGGACAGTGCCAAAATCGTAAATATAATTTTCCAAGTCTAATGGAGCAAGGAATTTGGCTTGGTTCAGACGACTTAGCGCCAACAGATGAAATAAGAGACGTTATTAAACAAGGAACTTTATCTATAGGTTTTGTTGGTTTAGCAGAATGCTTAATTGCCTTAACTGGAAAGCATCATGGAGAATCTCAAGAATCTGATGAATTAGGATACAGTATTATTAAATATATTAGAGATTACTGCGATAAAAGAGTCAAAGAAACTCACTTGAATTTTAGTTGTTTAGGAACACCAGCAGAGACATATTGCAAAACAGCGTTAGAACAAGCTCGTAAGCAATTCGGAATTATTCCAGGGGTAACAGATAGAGCATACTTTACCAATAGCTCACATATCCCAGTGTGGTACAATATCTCAATTGCAGATAAGGCAAGAATTGAAGGAAAATATCATAATCTTGAAAACGCAGGTCACATATTTTATTGTGAAGTTGATGGAGATATTTCAAAGAATATCGATGCTTTTGAAAACATACTGCATATTATGTCTGATGCTGATGTTGGATATGGAGCAGTTAATATCCCAATAGCAGAATGTACTGTTTGCGGATGCAGTTGGAGAGGAAGTAACGATGTACATGTTTGCCCAGGGTGTGGCAGAGATGAGAGAGAACCAATAGATTAGTAAGGAGGAATAAACAAATGGAAAAAGAAACTTTAAAAAATAAAATAAAAAGAATTATACCCTTTAGAAGAATTCAAAGAATAACTGGTTATTTAACGACTCCTGGTCGTGAAAATGCTGGTAAAAAAGCAGAAATAAAAGATAGAGTAAAGCATCAAAAGATTGAGGAAAAAAGCAATGAAAAGGAGGCTTAAAATGATATCTTTCTTAAAAATTGCTTTTCCAGCCTTAATGGTAACTGGAGCTCTAGGAAGTCTTGTTGTAAACATTATTAGTAAGGGAGACAAAGCTACGTCATTACAATGGATAGGAGCAAGTCTTCTCTATACTGCTTTATTATTTAGAAACAAATAGGGTCTATAAAAGACCCCTTTATTATACGTATAAGGAGGATTATATGGCGAAATTGTATTTTAGATATGGGGCAATGAATGCTGGCAAAAGCACAGCTCTTTTACAAGTAAAACATAATTATGAAGAACGTGGTATGTCAACATTATTAATAAAACCAGCCATTGACACAAAGGGTGCAGACAAAGTTGTTAGTCGAATAGGAATAAATGCGTCTGTTGATATATTATTAGATAAAACAGACGTCATAATGACAAAAGTACCCATTCAAAAACCAAACGCTATTATTGTTGATGAAGCTCAATTCTTAACAGCTCAACAAGTAGATGAACTTTATTTAATAAGCAAGATATATGATATAAGTGTTTTATGCTATGGATTAAGGACCGACTTTCGCACAAACGGTTTCGAAGGTTCTACTCGTTTATTAGAAATAGCTGATGATATTGAAGAACTAAAGACGATATGTGCTTGTGGTAAAAAAGCCACTTTTAATATTCGTAAAATGAATGGTACACCAATGTTTGATGGGGAACAAGTTTTAATAGATGGAACAGATAAAATTGAATATGAAGCCGTATGTGGTAAATGCTTGATTAAACAAAAAGGGAGAGTGAGATAATGGCAAAAACTGAAATATTAGAATATAATGTTAATTGGAATAGCATAAAAAGAGCTTGCATGAGAACTATTGGTAAAGATGCCGGAGATAAAGAACCACCAGAAACATGGAAAAAGAAAATTTTAATTTGCAGACATAGCCCAATAAGAAAAGGGTGGATCACTTGGAAATGGTCAGATATTCCATACGCAATTAGTACACACTTTGCACGCCATCACGAGGGTACTGAAAAATATATATCTACTTCTAGAGCAGATAGAACGGAAATTAAAGACAGATCTCAACGTAGTCAAATGGATTCGGTCTCTATGGAAATGGATGCGAATATTGAGGGCTTAATCAACATTGCTGGTCGTCGTTTATGCACTTGTGCAGATCCTACTACTAGAGAATATACTGAAGATTTACGTGAACAAATAGAAAAATATGATGATACTATCGCATGGGCAATGGTGCCACAATGTGTTAGAGCAGGTGGATGTTGCGAACCTTTTTCTCAATGCAAACATTATGAAAATTTTGCTAAAACGCTATCTAAAGAAGAACAAATGGATTTAGTAACAAGATTAGATAAATATAACGAATACCGTGGTAAGATCTTATCTCTTACTAAAAAGAAACAGGATTAAACCTGTTTTTTTATTGACACAATGTCCTTTTTTTTGTTATAATATATTTGAATAAAGAAATGTAAAGGAGAAAAATATGCAAAAAGATGTAGAAGGCTTTTTAGAAAAGCTAAGTGAATTAAGTTTATCTTATGGCATTGCAATAGGTGGATGTGGATGCTGCGGTTCTCCGTATTTAATAAATATAGATGGAGAGACTGAAATAAACGGTCTTCAGCATGATGAATTAGAGTGGAACGAAGATCATTATATAATAAAAAATATATATGAAACACCAGAGGAAATGAAAGTAGAATAAGGAGGTAAAATATGCATGCAATAGTAGCAGTTATACATCGAGAACAACATCTTGACGAAGAATGGTTTTCTAGATTTTGTTGGGATAACACAAACTATTATGAAAGAGTATATCGAACAAATAGTTTAGAAGAATCTTTAGAACAAGTAGAAGAGTACATTTCTTATCTTAAAAAGAATAAGCAAGAAGATCATGATTGGTATGATACAGTATTGACAGAATTGATGTCCAAAGAAACAGAACGTGAAAGAATTAAATTTGTTGCCGATCAAGATGGGTGTTATGTAGATGATAATAATAGAATATATGAAGAATATAATCCAAATGGTTTTTGTGATTGGTTTGTAGTTGGAGGACGCTGGAGTAATTTACTTGAAAGTTATAGAGGAGAAAAGGCGGACACAATGAAACTGAAAGACTTTATGGGATTTTCTGAACCTGAGTTTAACTCTCCTTATGGGGTTGTTTTAGAATACAAGGACGAAGAATGGCTTGAAGAATTAGGACAAAATGGAAAAAAGTGGTTTGATATTTTAAATGAAGCTCGAGATTATAGTGATTACGAAGGAGAAGATTTGTATATCACGATGGTAGATATCCATCAGTAGGAGGAAATATGACTAAAATAGCGGGAGTAATACATAATAGTGTTGTTGATGGTCCTGGTTTAAGGACTACTATTTTCTTTTCTGGTTGTCGTAGAAATTGCCCTGGATGTCATAATCCAGAAGCTCAATCTTTTGATTATGGAAAAGAAATTTCAGAAGCAGATATAGACAAGTTAATAGAAGAAGTAATCAGTTCTGGAGATGCGGGGATTACATTATCGGGAGGACATCCATTAGAACCAGAGAATTATAAAATAGCAGAAACTATAATAGACAAAGCGAAAGCCAAGGATCTTGATGTATGGCTTTATACAGGTTACGTTTTTGAACAAATTCCGTTGATGTATATGGATTTGATATCAAAAGTAGATGTACTTGTTGATGGTCCTTTTATTCTTAATAAAAGAACTCTTGACTGTCCATTTAGAGGATCGTCAAATCAACGCTTGATAGACATACAAAAAACGTTTGAGAAAGGAGAAATAATATTATGGAAATAAACACACAAGAAACTGAAACAGAGGAACAAGAAAACGCACTTGTGAAACATGCTCGACATGAATTAAATTTAATTTTAGAAGAAGCAAAAACAGATGGAGACGAAGAAGATATACGTATGCAAAAAATATTTAATGACGGTATCTTAAGAGTAGTAAATGCTTTTGCAGATTGCGGTCATAGTGGATTCAGTGCTTCCATAGCAATAAATTATCTTGATTGACTACTTAGATTTAAACCGCTTATGCCACTAACTCTTGAAGATGATGAGTGGAATGAAGTTGGTATCCAACATAACGAAGATAATCAAGTAAAAGTTTATCAAAACAACAGAGCTTCTAATGTATTCAAAGAAGCTGATAAATTTGACGGTAAGCCTTATTGTATAGATGGGCCAAATGGAGAAATTGTCACATTAGAAGAGTACCCAAGAGTATATTTCGGAGATTTTAGAACAGCGAAAGAAATTGAAGAGCAAAATAAAAAAGAGGAGGAAAAAAGTCATGCTACTGAAGCGTAGAGAATTTGAGATGGTCTCTCGACAAGAAATAGAAAAAACGGAAGAATTAAAAAAATGTAATTTTTATGATCCGCATTTTAGAGGGTCATTTAAACTACATTTTCAGCCCCGTAGAGCGACAAAGAATAGTGCAGCGTATGATTTATACTCTCCTATACGAATCGTTCTTAAACCAGGCGAAATAGCCAAAATACCAACAGGTTTTAAGATTAAAATGCCAAGAAATGAAGCATTCTTTATTTATATAAGAAGTTCTTATGGAGCTAAAGATATTATATTGCCTGCGGGTGTAAATATTATAGATGCAGATTATTATAATAATCCTAAAAACGAAGGTCATTTTTTCATTTGTATTAAGAATAATAGTAAAAAAGATTTTGTCATTGAAGAAGGAGACCGAATTGCCCAAGGAGTATTTCAAAAATATTACACTTGTGGTGAAACTGTAAAAACGAAAAGATCTGGAGGATTTGGTAGTAGCGGTACCAAATAGGAGGTAAAATATGGACAATGATTTTCAAAAACTATTTCCATACTTTGAACAGAATAAAAAATTTACATATTTAGATAGTGCCAATACTTCTCAAATTTTAGGGAGCTGTTTATCTAGTATGATAAAAGTATATTCTAATTACAATTACAATATTGGAAGAGCTTCCTATAGCGGCGCTCGTTGGACTCAACAATTAAAAGATTGGTCTTTACAAGTATATGCGGACTTTATTGGAACTAAACCAGATAATATTATATTAACAACAGGAGCAACAGAAGGACTAAATCTTATAGCTTATTCATATTGTAGTATGCTTCATAAAATAAAGAAAAAAGCCGTTTTATTGACGACTAAATTAGAACACGCTTCGGCAATAATGCCCTGGATGGTATTTGGTAAAAACATTGTTGATATAAAATATATAGATTTAAAAGAAGATTATACTCTGTCGATAGAAAACTTTAATAAAGCTGTCAAAGAATATAATCCCGATATTGTTCTTTTATCTAGTATGACTAATACGACGGGAGAAATTAGACCAATAAAAGAGATTGGGGCTATTACAAAAGAAAAACATATCACTTTTATTGTAGACCACGCTCAGGGAGCAGCCCATGTCCCAATAAATGTAACAGAGTGCAATATTGATTTCTTAGCATTTTCCCTACATAAAATGTATGGACCTAAGGGAATTGGAGTGTTATATGCAAAGATACCAAATTTTATAAGACCAATGAAAGTTGGAGGAGGAATGAATAAATATTTTCTTCCTGAAGGAGAATATGAGTTCTTAGACAATAATGATAAAATGTACGCAGGAACAGAAAATGTCCCATGTGCATTCGCAGGTACAGACGCCGCTCTAACTCTAAGTCAAAGCTGGGATATAATACAAATGCAAGATTTGTATCTTGGATTATTCGCACATAGATTACTATCTAAATTGCCCAAAATAAAAATATATTCTAATCCTCAAAGTCCAATTTTATTATTCAATATAGATGGATTTGAAGCCTTAGATGTTATGAATTATTTAGATAAGAAAAATATTTTTATTCGAGCTGGAAATCATTGTTCTAAATTAACTAAAGACCTGTTTGGATTATCGACTTGTAGAGTGAGTTTAGGAATTTATAATTCAGAAGAAGATTTGATGAAATTATATAAAGCATTAAAAGAAATGGAGAGTGAGGTATTGTGCTTAGAAAATGTCCAGGACCAAAAAACTGTAAAGTCAGAAAATGTGGAACAGATAAATGTCCGATAAATAAAAAAACATTATTAGATAAAATAAAAGAAATATTTAAAAAGAGAGCTTAATTGCTCTCTTTTTTTAGCTTCTTTTAAAATCAACAATAATTCCATGCTCGATCTTCAATTTTGGAGTTCCTTTAGGAGTTTCACAGTCAAACCAGCCGGGACTCACGCCCTTTCCTCTTGTTACGTTATATAAATCCAAACCAGTAAAAGCAGCAATACTATCTCCGGATGTGTTACCTGTATAAAAAATTACTGAACTAAGACCATTATCGCATCTAATCGATGTCGTACTTGTTGAAATTAAAGAAAGTTCACCTTCTTTAGGGGATACATATTTTCCAGCTCCATATGTACTTATTGAAACTCTGTTGGCATCATATAAAGCTCCTTCATTTCCAATGTTAAAGAACCATTTATTGCTTTTCATCCTCATTCTGCCGTCCGTGTATAAATAACTAGACTCGCTTTCACTATAAAAACCATCATTGTTAATATGCCAAGGGCCAATATTTCCATTATTTGCATAAATAGTCCCTGTAAAAGACCCACTAGATGCTTCTACTCTTCCTTTAAAAGTTCCACCATTCGCATAAACAGTACCATTAAAAGTACTATTACCACTAACTGTTATATCATTAAAAGTTCCACCGGTAGCGGTTATGTTTGTAGCGTAAACATTGCCGTTAGCATCTACTCTAAAGTTTCCACTTTTGAATGATCCATCTGAATTCAAAGATGTTGTGCCATTAGTAATAGCTCCATTATTTATAGTCCAATTACCAATTTTTCCGGTATTAGCAGTTAAATCTCCCTTTATAGTTGCTTTAGTTGCATTCATTGTACCATCATGCTTTACCCAGAATTTAGCCTGACTTTGATCAACATTACCAGCCCAAAAAGCATAATTATTTAAACTACTATTATCGGAGCTCATTCCGACTCCGCCTTTTTTAAGAGCAGTACCGCTAATGTCCCATCCGCCAATATCTCCGCTTTTAGCTCTTATTTTTCCTGCAAAATAAGCATTTCCACTTTTTGCGTCTAAGAAGAAAGAAGTTTTATCATCTGGTGTAATATTTGGGGAAGAAGCATCCACTCCATCTTTACTAATAGCAGTAATTCCTTTACCATCAATTATAATATTAGCTGTCTTTCCTATATTAGATACAGAAATTGTATTAGAATCAATTGTTCCGGCTGATAAAGCTTTAATACTAATTTTTCCTGCGTTTAATATATTCTCCCATGTTGTTCCACCGTTAGTTGATGAGAAAATACCTTTTCCTGTATATTGCATTCTTAAATCTGCATTTTCTCTGTCTGTCGTAATAATGCCATTTTCTCCTAACAAAACAGTACCATTGTTAGACATTATAGTTAATTTACCACTATTGTCATCTAATGAAGCACTAACAGTATCTTGTGCGATAGTTCCATCTGACTTAATTACAGCACTACGATTATATATCTGTTCCTTAGAATAAATAGTATTGGCTGCTGTAACTAACTTGCCTATTAATTCTTCTGTGTTTGTGTCTACTGTTTCAATCGTTATTTGATGATTTGCAGGATTAGATAAACTTCTTACTACGCTTGTGATATTAGCCTTTTCCTTGACTATACCAAGTTTATTATCTGTAACATAACAATAATCTCCTGGATTAGGCAATACTAATTCTGGCTTATTTAAACGATATACAATGTCATGATATACATCTTCTGTCATTGTAGAATATTCAGGTAAACCAGAAACATCGACAACACCTAATTCATAAGTAATTAAAGGTCTATGATATAGGTTTAACGCTTTTAGTCCAGCATACCATAAATTATAAATATAAACCATTGTATCATCAGTAAATACACCTTCTACAATGTAATCGCCATATTTTTCTCTAAGACTATGCTCTAATGAAGTGATTTTATTTTCTAATATTTCGATTCTTTCAAGCAATAGCGTAATAGCAGTTTCTACTTCTGCGATTTTTTCTAAAGCGTATTGCTTATTTATTTCTTCTGTTACTAATCTATTTCTTGCATTATAATAATTATGAGCCAAAGAAGTCTCTTTAGGATCACCTGGCATTCCATCTGGTATCATATCAATATTAGCAGGTGGATTAAACCAATATTTCAATGCATCACTAGCGGTATCATAATCTGTTTTAGGATATAACTCTTGCTCCCTTAACTCTTCAAAAAGACCAGTACCTCTATTTCTAGCTTCTAAGCTTCCATCAGGACTATAAAGCCATTCCTTTTCTCTCTTTTCTGCATCTGCTTTTGAATCTTTAAGATCTCCTTCATTCCATCCCAAATAATAGCTAATTGTATCTTTGAAAGAGTATGTATTAGCATACCAATAAACTTCTCCAGTATCTTTTACTTTTACCATATTACCTATTTTAGGATTTGGAAAAGCTTCGGCTATTTTATCAAACGTTGGTACTTCTACTGCTTTTGACTTTGAATATTGAACCTCAGCCAAACTCCATCCTTCTGTTTTAAAATCAGCTCCAGGAGGATAAAGGTAAAGCCCAGTATCTTTTAGTGAAGTAATTCCATCTTTTGTTTCATAAATTGCATAAGTCGTTCTCAAAGACTTATCAATGGCTTCTGCTGCTATTTTACTTTCGTCATAAGCATTATTCCAATTCAATAATTCTTGACTTAATGTGCTATATTCATTAAGCAATGGAGCTCTCTTTTTATTCAAATGACTTATCGGTAAAATAAAATTATATTTAATATCATTGACCTGTTCTTCTGTCATTAGTTTTCTGTCCAAGAAATAAGAAAAATCCATTATATAGTTATCTGCATATGGAGATAATACTTCCCACCAATGATAGAATTGCCCCTTATCTACCCATTGATCATTTTCTCTATCAAATCTTCTTTCAAAAGTAATAATATTACTTGCCTCAGAGGGCTCTGAACTTAAATAAGTATCGAACCAAGCGTTTGCTTCTGGAATCCAAGAATAATACGAATCTTGTTCTCTAACAAATACTGTCTGTCCCAATTCTCCTGTTGCGGGTAATTGGTCTAAACTATTTACTTCAGGTATAGCTCCTGTTCCCCAAGAACTAACTGGTAATTCACCAACTAAGAATGTATTTGTAATAGGCAATCTTTCGCCATTTTTTTTCGTTTTTTCTATTAATTGATCCCAAGTATATTTTTTTAAACTAATCTTAGCATACTGTCCTTCTCTAGGATTAGCTACTCTAGCATTTAAGTCATCTAAAGAATTGTAATCTGCTAAATAATACTCTGGATTTACTCTATTACAATCTTGTATGTATACTTGTCCATTCAAGTCTTCTCCGCCGTATACCCATAATTTAGATACGGCTTTTTCTCCATCCTGAGTAATTCTGCTACTCTTCAAATTATCTCTATAAAGATATGTTAGTCCATTATCTTCTCCAGGGACTGATTTCAAACTAACAGTTTTATTAACATGGTCAAAACGAGGATAACATTTAAAAGCGTTGCATAATTCAGATATTGCGTTATATGCGTTAGAATTATCAAAATATAAATAAGTACTTAATTCGACTTTTTTAGGATTTACTACCCCATCTTCGGCCAGCTCAACAGTTCCATTATCTATATATATCTTATCCACTTCTCCAACTTTCCATCCAGTGCCTTCTAAAATATAATCTAAATATTTATCAGCATAATTTGGTGCAAGATAAGGTTTCTGTGGATCTAGTTTTGCCCATTTTCCCTTTAAAGTGTCTTTTGTTTTAAACACTTCTCTCTTGTTCTTATGTGTATCTTCCCAGGTATTATTTACATATTGCCAAACAGTTCCGGTTTCAATGACATACATTGTTGCTCCACCAGTATAAGAAGGAACAGTATCATCAAGATTTTCAATTTTAAATTTAGTTCCTAGAAAATCATTTGGAAATTCAAAATCTAAAGTTTCATATATATCATATAAAAGTCTACTATTTTTTCTATATAACAATCCATCATAACGTCCCATCGTTTTTTCCGGATTAAACCATACAGTATCCCAATAAAACTGAACTATAGCAGGATCAATATCATTTATCCCAATTGAACCGTAGTCATATTTATTTGGATCTGGCGCTAATGGGTATCCGCCCCATTCAGGACTCCAAACCGGTTCTGGAATAATATTACCATCACTATCTTTTATACAAGTTTGAAAAGTTCCTGTTTCAGAATTAATTTCTAATTCATGCCAATTTACAAACTTACTCTCATCGTTTAAGTCCTTTTTACTTGGGTCAGTATTCACTAATCTAAATGCTCTATTCTCACTTGGAATATAAGCAAATGCACCAGGTAATGCGTCTAACCATCCACCTAATTCTGAATAATCATTAAAGTTCATTCGAGACTGAACGTCAGCCTTAACATAAAGAACTTTCCCATCTACATTTGGAACTTCATTATTAGGTGTCTTAGAACGTTTTTTATCTAAAGTATCTTCTCCAATAGTTATACCATTTTTAGCTTTAGATAAATTATGTCTTGGATAATCAATACAAGTATAAGATTTTAGCACTATTCCACTTTCATCTCGGCTATCTTCTTCTGGTTGAACTATAAAATATAATATTAATTCCTCCTCTTTATCTCCGGTCTTCGTAATGCGTGTATACTTTAACTTAGACAAGGGAAATAAATGTTTTAATATTGGATTATCTATTAACTCTCCATTTTTTAATATAAAAGCAGGAGCGTCGAATGTTAATTGATACCATCCAGCCACATCGCTTTCAAGGTTGACATTAACAATTCCTCCTTCTATATCTGCATCTGAAGAAGTAAACAAAAGACATTGATTTACGTTATTGTAATCAACAGCATTAATTCGTTCTCTTATAAATATCTTCTCCATCTTCTCACCTCTCTTAAATCATATATATTGTATCTATGTAAATCGGCGTTTCATTAGCAACTGCAGTAGTAGCGGTCGGAAACACCTGTATATTTCCATCGCTATCTATTCTAATATGTACTCCGATATCATTGGAGTTATTAGGAGACATATAATCTCTTGTGTCTGAAGGTCTATACCCTTCTGGTATTGTACATAAAGCATTCCATGCGCCTAAAGTCAATTCTCTACTGATCAACCCTCTTAATTGAACAATACCAGTAAAAGCTTCTTTTATTGCGACTGGCATTTGTCCAGAAGTAATAGAGCATCCTTCTGCCAAAATACACTCTGCCGTTGTTTTTTGAATTAAAGTTTTCCAACTAGTATCATAATCAGTATCACTATTTTTAACCAATACTTGTCCTACAGTTCCTCCTTCAGAAACACCCCAACCAGTATCTCCTTTTGGACCTTGTGTTCCCATAGAACCTACGTCATACCAGCTTTGACTTGCGACAAGTAAAACTGCAATATGTGGTATTGGAAAAACGTTGCCTTCTTCATCTTTTAATATTAAATAAACATTATTATTTGTAACTGTAATCGGATCTGGCAAAGAAGCAAACGATTCTAAGGTATCATAAATTTGAAATGATCTTCCCGTTTCTCCTTGTATCCCCTGTGGTCCTTGTTCACCCTGTACTCCCTGTGGACCTTGAGGTCCTGCGACTCCACTAAATGGGCCATTGTCAGTCCAGGTGTTATTTCCGACTAATAATATAAATAAGTGTGCCCCATCTTCATATTCCACTTCTTCTTCATTCTTTCGAACAAGATAAGCAAAATTGTTAGTAACCGTAGACGGTTCTGGCAATAAAGTAATATTATCTAACACGTCTGTTATTCTAAAGCTATCTCCTCTTGGACCCTGAGGACCCTGAGGACCGACGCTTCCAGTTTCACCTTTTGGACCTTGTTCTCCTTGAATACCCCTAGGTCCAGTATCTCCTTTTTCTCCTTTTGGACCAGTTAATCCAATGTTTCCAATAGGACCCTGAGGACCTTGAGGACCTGCTGGACCCCTTTGTCCTTGAGGCCCTTCAGGACCAATTAATCCTTGTTCTCCTTTTTCTCCTTTTGGACCAGCAATTCCTTGAGGTCCCTGAGGACCAGTTAATCCCCTTTCGCCTTGCATACCAGGATCTCCTTTATCACCTTTTGGACCTTGCGGACCTCTAATTCCGCCATCTTCATATTTAGATTGTAGCGTTTCACCATCATTAAATATAACTTCTTGAGCATTACCTATGCCTAATGAAATCAGTCCCAATTCCTTAGATGTCCTATTTCCAATCAGTTCTCTTCCGTTTATTAGAGGTTTATTGAACAACTCTTCATAATTTTTTGTTCCAGAACCTCCTCCACCGGAAATATTTACTTCATTAATAGCAGCTACTAAACTACTCTTATCTATTGTATTTAATTCACTCAATATTCCTAGATTCTCCTCAGCAGTACTAATACTTCGAGTATTGGTTCTAACGGCTCCTCTCAACGAAGAAGTTTCTTTTTCTAAAACGGTAAGTTTATTGTTAATTGTTGTACCGTCACTTTGCAAATCTTTTATTTCTTTCTTAATTGGATCTATTTTTAAATCAACTTCAGTCTTTGTATATGTCTCATCTTTCTTCGCATATCTATCATCATGATTATGATTTAATTTTGAATATCTGTCATCATGATTATGATTAATATCTGACTTATTATCATTAGCATTCTTTACTCCACTTTCAATGTTATTCATACGTTGTGCATTTACTAATGTTTCATCGTCTTGCCATGCGGTAGGTGTATAAGCCATGTCTATCCCCTCCTTTTCCTATTATATAGTATCGATAAACTATTCACAGTATTTAATACAGTATATCAGATAATGTGCATTTTGTCAAACAAAAAAGAGCTCTAGGCTCTTATAATGTAGTTTCATCAACTAAGATAAACTGAGACCAAAAATCAAATTCCTTATAGTCTGTAATTGTTTTTGGATTTGTCATATTATATGATGATAGATTTAAACTTGGTTGTCCAAAATGCTGCGCTTTAAATATGTCCATATTAGAACTTCCATCGCTTAAAGCTATATTAACAATACGTGTTGATCCATCTGTAATTGAATCATAATAGGTAATAGATAAAAATTTATCTATTAATGTTAAAGTTACATCAGAATCTGGTTCTACTGCTAATGGCATGAGTGCTGATGGTGGATATTTATAAGCTGTATATCGTTCTGAAATGTCATCAGGGATATTAAAATATAATTTAGTACCATTCTTAAGAGTATCCCCAATTTTTAAAGGTCTTATGTTAGGATCTTTAATATAAATATGTCTATATGCTTGACAATCAGTAACTTCAGTAACATCTTGTATTGTATCTGACATTTTATACTCATTTTTATTTACTTCCAATTTATTTGTTTCAAGATTATAAAAATATATAGTCTCACCATATCCTGTAGCTCCAACATAAATACCATACGCATATGGATCATCTAAATATTCATGAATCCGATTACCCAGTGCCGTTGATGAACTATTATTATACTCACAAATACTTCTATCAGCGTGTGTCACATCAAGTTCAACAATATTGATAAAATCATTAGGAAAGTCTGCATATAGTCTGCATATAATGTTCTGCCCGCTAATACATCCCCAACCATTATTCTTCTTTTATAATATTCTTTTATTGGATAATAAATACTGCTTCTTCTTTTAATCCCTATCATAATTTTTTACTCCTGTGGTGCTGTATATTTACTTCCTTTGACAACACAGTTCATCACAAAGCCATTCCAAGTGAATACCATTTCATACACTTTTAGTAGTTGTGGTGTAAATATACCATCTACTACATCATCCCCAACGATACTTACCATGTTACCATAATCGGCATCCCAAGAGAACGCTGTTGTCGCAGTAGAACGATAAGGTGTTTCAAATACAACCGTACATCCAAAAATACTCTCTTCTCCTATTTCGGAAAAATCGAATCCAATTGTTAAGGTACAATTTCCTCCGTTTCCTTGCCAGATTCTCCATTCAGAATTATCGCTTGCTGCATTTAGGTTTAATTGTAAATTTGGATATGTTCCAGTATGTATTTGTGGTTTTTGTCTTGCTTTAGCATGCTCTAATTCATTTTTTAAATAACCGATTTTTTGATCTGTTATAAATTCTTTTATCGCTGCTCCCGAATAAATTACATCTTCTATATTAGAAGTTGTCTCCATAGCTAAATACATTGCAACAGATACTGTTACTTCCATTGGAGTATAAACATTTTCTGGACAAGTGAAGGTCATTTTTATACTATCTCCGGGATTTACTCCTTCTATTGTTCTCAATTCTCCTATTTCGCTTGTTTCCAATAAGACTCTATTTTGAGTAGTATTTTCAATCTTTAATGTACATTCTCCCCATATAGCAGATTCTTTTGAAGAAGTAATAGTTGCTAAGAATCCCATTGCACTTATATTATCTTGTGTTATTGTAAGTGTTGTTTCGTATGTCATTCCATCTGCAGATGTTGCAGTAAAATCAACAGATTTATTTGGATGATTAAAACCATTAGCCCCGTTAGTTATTGTACAAGTTGGTAAAATGTTTCCACGATAATCTTCATAATGATGTGTGTGGTGTTCATCCATATCATATTTCATATTTAAAACATCTGTACGTAGCGAACTTTCATTCATTTGATCATTTAATTCTGAGTTTCCAACAACATAATTAGCATAAGACGCTGCTGAAGTTGTTTGTTTTGGTTTTTGCCAATGTTCTATTTTAAATACAAATTCATCATTAGCAGTTGCTGTAGAATCTCCAGTATATTCGATTGTTACTATATCATTTTTTTTCATATTCCATTGAGAATAATGAGTTCCAAATCCTTGTAGCAGTCCAATATAATAATCTTCGTTATTTATTTTTGCTGAGAGCATTCCCATTCTTCCTGTTGTTGAGCTCGAATTAGTCAAAGAATAATATACACCATCTACATCTTCATTGAACTTAATTGTTGCAGTCTTTGTTGTATTTCTTGCACCTTTTACTGTTAATGTCTTAGCAGTCGCATCCCAAACAAAATCTCCTGCAGTCACAGTTATATTTGGCAATGCGTCTATTTCTTTATCATATACATGATAAGATTCTTGATCATATACATGATAAGATTCTTGGACCACTTTTTCATTTACATAGTCAACAACAGCTCTTGCTGTCGGATATTGGTCATCAGTTAAACTAGATAATATAGAAGTAACTTTATTAGATTTATCTTCTTTTGTTGAAAGAAGCGGTACTTCATCAATTACCATAAGAATATTATCCCAACCAGCAGATATAGATGTGACAATAAAGTCTTCAGTACAGGTATAGTATTCTTCAAATGGCCTATAACCTGAATCGTATAATGATATTTCATTCATGAAATGATATGATGATGCACTAGCATACTTAATCTTAAAATCTATGTATGAATTTTCTGCTTTATTTTCATATCCTATTGACACATCTTTGCCTGTAATTATATTATGTAAATAATTATCTTTTGTAATATTATGTAAAAATGTATTAACTGTACTTTCATCATTACATAATCCAATTCTTTTTCCTTTTAAATTATCACCTACTTTAATTTTAGAATACGTATATCTATCTAGATCATCTTTATATACAATATTATTCTTTTCTGGACTAGGTAATAAATTAAAATCAGAATTTTCTGATGTAGTATAGGTTAAAGTGTTTTGGTCAGTCACAGTAATTTCATGCCAAAGGTCTTGACATTTTACGCTTAGTGTTGCATGATCATCAGATAAATACATATAAAATTCTTTATTGTTGGATATTGGCAATTCTATTACATTTGTATCATTCAAGCTGTATTTAATCTTAAAGTTAGAGTTATCACCATAAATTTTTAAATGCTTATATACATTATAATAAGGTAATACATCTCTTTGCCATATCAATTCAGTAGTTTTAATACTAGTACAGCGTAAGTGCGATGTGTCAACCTCATTGGTAATAACACCATCAATAATTTCTTGTATCATAGAAATATTAAAATATTTATCGGAATTATGGTCTGAATAGTTAATGGGTCTATTATGTATAACTTTATTTCCAGTATTTTCAAATTCAAAAAGTATTTTTGCTTCTTTTGCCATTTATTTTACCCCCTTTTATATTAATGTGGTGGTTCTACTGAGACAATACCAGCACTAACTAAGTATACTTTTAATCCGTCAGGATTATTAGAATCTCTTGCACCAACAATGGTAGGTTTAGTGTATTCTGTTCTATTTATTAGATCAGTAGAACCTAAAAAATATGGTTTTAAATCAACATCTGGATATGATTGTACAAACTTAGAATCTAATTTATGTATATTAGAACCAGATAGCGTGATGGTCTCAGTAAATTCTGAAACAACCGATCCTATTAAATATATAGATAATCCAGTAAAATCAGTTTTTATATATATATATACGCTATCATTTGCTGATCCAAATACAAAAACAGATTCATTTGAAAGTGAGTTTATATAGGTTAAGTCAACTATCTCAGTACCAATCGACAATGTAAGTTTTGAATTTTTGGATACTTTTGATAAGTTACTAACATCTGATAATACACCGCTGTATGCTGCGATCGCACCCTCATTTTTTATAAATAATACTTCTTTATTTACTAAAAGATCAAACGAAGATTCTTCATAAAATGGTCTATTCTTTATATAATCAGTAGCCTTCTCATCATTTTGATTATAATTCGCTTGTACATTTATTTTTTCTTTTCCACTTTCTTTTCCTACATAGAGTTCGTTGGTATCTGTTGTAATTGCCAATTCACCTTGAGCAAGAGTGGTATTGTCAATATTACTAGATAATCCACGCTTTATCTTTATTGTATTCGCCATTATCTCGCCTCCTTTCTATTTTTACTTAATTCTATACCACATATAAACCTCAAAATATGGAGGCATATATGTATGTGAATGCCCTTCTCCTCCTCCTGTCTCTCGAGTAGTCATTATCTCACCCGAGCCGACATTAGTCCAACCACCAGTAGCATTTTCGGGCCATGTTGCATATGCAGTAGAACCTCCTGTTCTATTTTTAACAACAGGATTAAAATTCCCGTCTCCTGTTTGAATTGTTTCACTATGGACGTGTGCGGGTATTTCGTTTACTTTTAATACGTGACTGTTCGTTGTCGTACTACCACCAGTATGTTTAGGAGTATTATTAGTACCGTATAAAAATCTATCCTCAATTTTAGTCCAAGTTCCTCCAAATAATATCGATGGCTCTGTTGGACTAACAGACATATATATAGAACCTACTGGATATATTTTATTAAAATATGCAGTTGGGTCAAAACTCGCGTTTGGATTTATCCAACACTCTATATTGCCATTTGAGGGTTCAGAGGTGCCAACATAAACATTGTTGGGTGCAATTTCTCCTTTTTTTGAGTATAATTTATTTGTATCTGTTGTTAAAGCGATCTCTCCGTCGTCTAATACGACTGAATTGATCTTAGAGGATAGACCTCTTTTAAGTTTGATTTTATTGCTCATCTCATTTCACCTTCTCTTTTAGTGTTCTTCCCATACACCAGAACTATTCTTTAATTTTATTTTATTTATAACTACCCATTTACCATTAGAATCTTTTACGCTTATCGTGCCACCCGACGTAAAATTACCAGCAGAATCTCTCCAATTTATTAAACTTGGCGTTCTTTCCCAAATGGCATATAATGTTTGTGATGAAGTTGGGGTAATAGTACCAGTAACACCAGTCGTTGCAGAAGCTGTTGTACCCCATCCGACAAAACTATAATGAGCCCTAGCAGGAGTAGGTAATGCGACAGACCCCTTCGTTATACTAGTATTCCAAATAGCATAAAGCGTTACATTTGCGTTTGCAGTATAGCTCCCTCCAGAATTATATGTAGTACCAGTACCAGAAGAATTTGTATTCCAAGACTTAAAAGAATATGAAGTTGTATTATATTGCGTTAATTCAGGAGTAGATACATAACCGCCATTTGCATTTAATGTTATTATATAGCCAGCTGTACTCGTATTGGCTTTGTTTGGTTTTACTGTGCTTAATATTAAAGTTTTATCATGTTCTTTTGTTTGTGCTGATGGAGCACCTGTACCGCCATTTGCATTATATGAAACAGTGTAATTTCCTGCAGCAACCGAAATTGTACCAGTTAAAGTTTGATTATACTGAGCTGCACTTCTGCCGCAACTTATTGAAACTGTTAATGATGTTAAAGACGCATCTGCGCTTACGCTTTTAGTACCCACTCCAGTACTAGTCCATGATTTACCTTTCCAGTAATCGCTTCCTTTAAATGACCCTGATATGCCCAAGCTAGTACCATTTAAAGTTACACTATTGATAAAAATAGTATTTGTAGTATATCCATCTGCACCATACTCTGTACATTTAACTCGAGGATTAGTAATAGTAACAGTTGTGCCATTTCTTGTAGTGCCATCATAAACAAAGTAAACGGTAAAAGCACCATAAGCAGTATTATTATTCTGATACCCATATAAAGTTCCACAATTTATCTGAGCCATTTATATCATCTCCTTTTTTAAAACTACGAATAAATAAGGTGGCATATTGTTATGAGGTTTTCCACCACCTGTATATGTTGGTTTATATCTCGAGTAGCCATCCGTTTGTGTCATACTGGGTATTAAGCCATGACTACCTCCACCGTCTCCTCTTATACCCAACCTATTTTTATAATTACCATAGACTTCGTCGTCCATATCGTGACTATGACTAGGCATTTCATCAACTGTTAACTTATGTGTTTTTTCTCCACCTGTTTTTTCGCTTGTATTAAAATCTGTATCAGATGGATCAACTCCAACTAAAAATTTACCTTTTACCTGTTCCCAAGTTCCACCAAATAATACTGAAGGATTAGTCGCATTTACTGAAAGATAAATAGAACCGACAGGATATATTTGATCCCATAAAGAGCTCAGATCTATTTTACCAGATGGAGAAATCCAACATTTTATATTCGAATCCGTAGGTTCTGTATCTCCAACATATACATTATCTGGAGAAATTTGTCCCTTATTAGTATAAAGTTTATTAGTATCAAGAGTAAGAGCTAATTCTCCATCTTGCAAATTGCTCACTGATAAATTATTAGACTTGCCTCTCTTTATTCTTATTGTATTACTCATATTTTATCTCTCCTTTTCTTTTAATAATAAAAATTTTATTTTATATTTTTATATTGTCTCCTTATTCCACTGGACAATTTGCATTATGAGCAACTACAGAATTAACAACATAATTATGATGTTCTCCATTTACGGATAAATTATACATAGTAATTGGCTCTATTGCTTCTCTAACTATTTGCTTAATTTTTATTTCTCCATTAATTGTAACAAGAATATCTTTATCTGTCAATAAAGGTAACCCCTCGTGCCCTGTTAAAGAATGATATCCTTCTATTGTTAATAAAGGATGATATGCATTCATTTCAATAGTTATACCATTTTCTAATACAATTGTAGCTTTATCTGTGACATTGTTGTTTCTTGGGGTATCAGAAATTGTGGATAACTCAAATCTTTTTTTATCTTCATTGTAAATTTCAGTCAGGTTGTGTTTTTTTGGGATTGCCTGTAAATTTGTGCAGATTATGTGTTTGGGTGTCCGCCGCGTACATGTGGTACGCAAGGAAACGATAACACTTAAGATGCGCAAATTTTGGTGGGCCTAAGTGGACTCGAACCACCGACCTCACGCTTATCAGGCGTGCGCTCTAACCGGCTGAGCTATAGGCCCATGCAGGGTAATGCTAAATGGGTCCTTTTCCTCTTGGCTATCTTAATTACTTAAGATATTTCCCACTTTTCCAATATTAAGCTTTGAATGTTCATTTCCGGCTTTATTCTTTAAAGCCTTGATTGCACATTCAAAAATAAACAGTACACAGTCTTGATCGACCATAGGATTTGACAGGCTTTCTTTGCCTATCTTCTCTCCTTAGAAAGGAGGTGATCCAGCCGCACCTTCCGATACGGCTACCTTGTTACGACTTCACCCCAATCATCAACCCCACCTTCGACTGCTGCCTCCTATAAGGTTAGCTCACAGGCTTCGGGTGTTATCGACTCTCATGGTGTGACGGGCGGTGTGTACAAGGCCCGGGAACGTATTCACCGCGGCATTCTGATCCGCGATTACTAGCAATTCCAACTTCATGCAGGCGAGTTGCAGCCTGCAATCTGAACTGAGAATGTTTTTAGGGGTTTGCTCCACATCACTGTCTTGCTTCCCTCTGTTAACATCCATTGTAGTACGTGTGTAGCCCAGGTCATAAGGGGCATGATGATTTGACGTCGTCCCCACCTTCCTCCGTTTTGTCAACGGCAGTCCTATTAGAGTGCTCTTGCGTAGCAACTAATAGCAAGGGTTGCGCTCGTTGCGGGACTTAACCCAACATCTCACGACACGAGCTGACGACAACCATGCACCACCTGTCTCAACTTTCCCCGAAGGGCACCTAATGTATCTCTACTTCGTTAGTTGGATGTCAAGCCCTGGTAAGGTTCTTCGCGTTGCTTCGAATTAAACCACATAATCCACTGCTTGTGCGGGCCCCCGTCAATTCCTTTGAGTTTCAACCTTGCGGCCGTACTCCCCAGGTGGAATACTTATTGTGTTAACTGCGGCACGGAGGGGGTCAGTCCCCCCACACCTAGTATTCATCGTTTACAGCGTGGACTACCAGGGTATCTAATCCTGTTTGCTCCCCACGCTTTCGCGCCTCAGCGTCAGTTACTGTCCAGTAGATCGCCTTCGCCACTGGTGTTCTTCCTTATATCTACGCATTTCACCGCTACACAAGGAATTCCATCTACCTCTCCAGCACTCAAGAGATACAGTTTCAAATGCAGTTTATGGGTTAAGCCCATAGATTTCACATCTGACTTGCATCCCCGCCTACGCGCCCTTTACACCCAGTAAATCCGGATAACGCTTGCCACCTACGTATTACCGCGGCTGCTGGCACGTAGTTAGCCGTGGCTTATTCATGAGGTACCGTCACGTCCTTCGTCCCTCATAAAAGAAGTTTACAATCCGAAGACCTTCTTCCTTCACGCGGCGTTGCTGGGTCAGGCTTTCGCCCATTGCCCAATATTCCCCACTGCTGCCTCCCGTAGGAGTCTGGGCCGTATCTCAGTCCCAA
>OJKI01000221.1_pt1 | contig 24404 bp, 20 predicted proteins | sample 1596431 | NCBI WGS metagenome assembly OJKI01 (sample SAMEA4350165, study PRJEB24818) | metagenome | biome: human; feature: gut; material: faeces | place: Denmark | collected 2013-09 | reverse complement strand
AAGAAATGGAAATTATTTCCAATTCCGGGCGATTTTTAACGGCGCGATGTCACTATCTCAAAAATGGAAATAACTGGTAATAAAATCCGTAAAAATTTTTACAACATAATGATGTTTACGTTGTAAATCGCTGTTCCGGAGAATGAAGCCGAACCGGACACAAACAAATTTTTATGGAGGAAACAAACATGAAGAAGATCATTGCAACTGTGCTGGCCATGGTCATGGCTCTGGCACTGTGCACCACCGCGTTTGCGGCGAACGACACCTATGACCTGTATCAGGCCAATAGCACCAACATCAGTGGCACAAGCATCGCCGCCAACGGTACGACCAAGGCTGGCGCTGGTGTGACGATTACCGTCCATCCCGCTGTCGCTAACTCTGATGGTACCGGCAGCTTGGAGTACCTGACTGAGGGTTCCAACATCTACGTTAAGACCACTACCCCCACTGTCGATGATTACGCTGTTACCGTCGCTGGTAAGACTGATATTCTGTACTATGTGACCAAGGTTACCGCTGAGCCTAACTATATCGCTTCCGCCAAGGCGTTCACCGATTTCGGCTACAAGTGCGGCCAGGTCGTGAACAACGACAACAGCAAGTACTATGAGATCACCACTGGTACCCTTACTGGTAAGGTGTTCAAGGCTGATGACAACGGCACCAATAGCGTTCTGGTTGACGGCAAGCTGGTCAAGCTGGCTAACACTGATGCCGAAGTAAAGTCTCACACTTGGGTGGTTTCCGCTTCCAAGGTTGAGAACGGCAAGGTCGTTCCTACCGAGGCTGTTTGCGGCATCTGCGGCTCCAAGACCACTGCTATCTATGAGACCGGCAAGGCTCCCGCTGGTTCCAAGACCGAGACTCTGACTGGCGTTACCGGTTATGTTGTCGTTCCTAACGGCACTTCCACCACCACTCCCGCTGGTAACACCACCTCCCCCAAGACCTTTGACGCTGGTATCGCTATGTACGTCGGTATGGCTCTGACCTCCGTCGCCGGCTCCGCCGTCGTCATCGGCAAGAAAAAGGAGTTCTAATTAAACTCAAAAAAGAGAAAGGCCCGTTGGGCCTTTCTTTTTTTGCGCTTAATTATACCTCCCGCTGACGCGGGAGGAATAGTAAAGATTGTTTTTCTGCGGGGGCTTTCTTTTTTGCGCTTAATTATCCCTGGCCTGACGGCGCAGACGAAATAAATATCCCCCGCTGCCGCGGGGGATAAATATATATGCCTCCCGCTGCCGCGGGAGGGATAGTAAATGCTGCTTTTCTGCGGGGTGCTTCTTTTTTTGCCTTTAATTATCCCTGGCCTAACGGCCAGAGATAATTTAGCCCCTTCCGAGCTTGAATAACAAAAAGGCACCCCGTAGGGGTGCCTTTTTTGGGGCCGTCGGGGACGCCGGCCCCTACGGGTGTTCAGCGGGGGCCCCTGCATTGTGGACGCCGGCCCCTACGGGTGTTCAGCGGGAACCTCTGCATGCAGGCGGATGTGGGCATCGGCCCCTACGAGGGAAACAGGCCGTACCCCAAGGGGGAGGCTTTTGCGTCCTCAAAACGGGATGGTGCCGCCGGTCGCCACGGTACACGGGGTAAATATGCCGCCGGCGGGGGGCAAAATGGTCAACAGGATATAGGCCACACTCAGGGCGGCAGTCAGCAGGTACCAGGGCAGCGCGTCACCGGAGACGCGCCGCCACAGGGCGGCGTACAGGGCCAGCGCCGCCGTGATAGCCAGCACGGCCACCGCCGCCGGCGCCAGCGGCGTCCAGGCCAGCGCCAGGGCCAGCGCCGCGCCGGACAGGGCCATCAGGCACAGTCCGCCCCGGCTGCCGCCCTTTTGCAGCACCCACAGCGTCGGTGCCGCCGCCAGCAGGGGAAAGAACGCGGCTTTGCCCATCTCCCATGGGCTGTTCCATACGGGGGAGAGCGTGTTGGTCAGCGGGCCGGGGAACTTTTCCTGCAGCGCCCAGAGCAGGATCGCCGCGGCCAGGGCGGCGTGGAATGCCAGCACATACGGCAGGAGCTTTTTCATACGATCACCTCGCGGGAGTATATGCGCCGCGCCATAAGAAAATCCGTGGCCGAAAGGCCACGGATTTTATAGTTCGTTCACATATTTCCCTCGGAAATGCTATACAATAACTCTGTTGATCACGGCTGGGGCGGTGTCTGCTCCGCGGCCAGCACATCCTCGGCATCTGCGCCGCACAGGCGTATCAGCTTCTCTGCCAATATCTTGGAGAACCCGGCGATCAGCGCACTTTCAATGACCAGCAACTCCACGGCGTTATTGCCGTTCTGTTCGTTGGCGCTGCGGATGCCCTCCGACCCGGACTGCACCTGCTGGTTGAAAAACAGCCCCACCCGGCGGAATTTCAGCGAATAATCCTCATACACCGCGCGGACGTCCGTCTCGTTGCTGTCAGCGGGCAGGATCTTCTGCACATCGCTGATGCTCAGGCTCTGCTTCATGGTCAGGATCATGATGAGGTACGCGATGTGGATGCGGTGGTATTTCCGCTTCTCCGGCGCGGGCATGATCTTCAGCCGAACGTAGTTGTTGATGGTGGAGGACGTGACAAAGCGCTCCTTGCCGCCCACCGGCGCGGGAATAAAGCTGAGATACTGCTCCAGCAGTACGATGACCTGGTCCATATACAGGCCGAAATCCGGTATCGTCTCCCAGTCCGGCAGATGATAATCCGTGATGAACTTGTCCCACCGCTGCAGCTTGTGGGCGATCAATTCCTTGTCATATTCCATAGCGACACCCCTGTATCCGATTTACTGTATAGTATACCACATACGGGCACATCATGCAAGAAATCCAGCAGAAAAATCTATTGACGCGCGTGTGCTAATATGCTATATTAGATAAAAACCACATGGGGAGGCAGTCCTATGGAACGTGCTTTTATCTACGGTGATTCTCTGCTGAAGGCCACCATGCCCGACGCGGATATGCGCTACCACTTCCATCTGCCGGAGGTGATGGCCCAGTATCCCAGCGACCGGCTGGAGGTGGTGAACCGCGCCAAGATGGGCGCCACAGTGACCAAGGGCCTGGCGTTGGTGGAGCACGATGTGCAGCGGGGCATGGATGCCCGCTGGGCGCTGGTGGCTTACGGCGGCAACGACAGCGATTTCGACTGGGAGGCCGTCGCCGCCGCGCCGGAGGAGGACCACCTGCCCCACACGACCCTGCCGGAGTTTACGGAGAAGCTGTGCCGCGCCGTCACGGCGCTGAAGTCCGCCGGCGTGCAGCCGGTGCTGATGACGCTGCCGCCCATTGACGGACAGCGGTATTTCCGATTTATCTCCCAAAAGACGGACGGCGGCAGCGTGCTGCGCTGGCTGGGAGATGTGGGACGCATTTACCGCCACCAGGAGCTGTACTCCGACGCGGTGGCGGCTCTGGCCTTTGCCGAGGGCGTGCCCCTTATCGACGTGCGGCGGCAGTTCCTGCCCCAGCGCGACCTGTCCGGTCTTATCGCCGCCGATGGCATCCATCTGACCATGTCCGGCTATCGCTGCCTGTTCGACACGCTGGCCGACTGGGTGCGCGCACGGCTGTAATATAATACATATCTATCCTCAAAGGAGACGCATTATGATCAAAGTAATGACTGACAACGCGGCCAATCTGCCGCCGGAGCTGCGGGCGCAGTACGCCATCACGGAGCTGTGCCTGACCTATACCATCGACGGTGAGCCGGTGGACATATCCAAGCCCTTTGACGGCCACGCCTTTTACGAGGCTATGCGTAAGGGTGCGGAGGTGAAGACCTCTATGATCACACCGCTGGCCGCCCGCGAGGCCATGGAGCCTGTGCTGGACCGGGGCGATGATGTGCTGTATGTGGGGCTGTCCGGCGGTGTCAGCGGCACCTGCTGGGGCGTCAGCGTGGTGGCGCAGGAGCTGCGCGAGCGCTACCCCGACCGTGACATACGCGTGCTGGATAGCCGCGGCGCTTCCCTGGGCGAGGGGCTCATCGTGCTGGAAGCCGCCGATATGGCGCAGAAGGGCGCAGATATGGAGACGATCGTGGCCCGCGCCAACCAGCTTATCGGCAAGATGCGCCAGCACTTCATGGTGGACGATCTGAAATTCCTTCGCAAGGGCGGCCGGCTGTCCGGCGCCGCGGCCTTTGCCGGCACACTGCTGCAGATCAAGCCCATCCTACAGGGTGATCCGGAGGGCAAAATCGTGGTGCTCAGCAAGGAGCGCGGCCGCAAAAAGGCCATGGATACGCTGATCCGGCTGTATGAAGAAATGGTGGAGGATAAGTCGGCGCCGGTGGGTATCTCTCACGCCGCCGCCCCGGCGGAGGCGCTGCACCTGGCCACCGCCCTGCGGCAGGCCGGCTGCACCGGCGAGATACTCTCCGTCTGTCACGAGCCCGTCACCGGCGCCCATGTGGGACCCGGAATGCTGGCCCTGTACTTTTACAGTCAGACCTGGCGATAAGTTAACAATAATATTTGTTATGGTAACCCCCAACAGTCGCGCTTTTAGCGAGGCTGTTGGGGGTTTCCTTTGGGAAAAGCAAGGTTCCCATACACCTCCCAAAGCCGCCCGGAGGGCGGCTTTGGCGCAATTTGATAATCGCCCGCCCGGGAGAAGAAAACGTCCCTACCGTGGCTGTGGCAAGCGGCCGCGTAAGCCTCTGCGCCGCAGGGGCGGCGAAGCTCCTTTTACGCACAAAAACACAGACAACGCTTTCACCGAATAAATTGTAACCGAATTATGAACGGCTTTTGGCCGCTATCAGCGTCAAAGTAGTTTACATAATGACTTTTCGATTTTGACTGGAAAATTTTTCCAGCTAAGTTGTTGCATTTTTTGAAAATCTCCGTTTGAATTGCATAAATGCTGCGTTACACGGAATTACGCCTTACAGGTGCTCAGATAAATTGCGTAAATTACTGGTAAATTATGGAAGAAATGGAAATTATTTCCAATTTCGGGCGATTTTTAATGGCGCGGCGGCGCTGTCTCAAAAATGGAAATAACTGGTAATAAAATCCGTAAAAGTTTTTACAACATAATGATGTTTACGTTGTAAACCGCTGGCGAGAGTGGCGAGGTCAAGTCCGACGCAAACAAATTTTTATGGAGGAAACAAACATGAAGAAGATCATTGCAACTGTGCTGGCCATGGTCATGGCTCTGGCACTGTGCACCACCGCTTTCGCGGCGACCTATGGTGATCTGTATAAGCAGAACGCCGCTGGTGGTTGGGAGAAGCAGGAACTGGATGGCGGCATTGCCTATACCAGCCCTGTTGAGACCAAGTCCACTGATGGTAAGCTGGTCAGCGCTAAGCTGGGCTACTATACCTTCACCATCAAGGGAGAAGCTTCCGCTAACTATGTTGAGGTTGCTAAGGACGATGCTACCTTCCAGCTGACTGTTGACGGTTCCGTCAAGTATCTGGCCGTGGCTACGACCGTGGACACCACCAACGCTTACACTCTGAAGGGTACTGAGGTTGAGGCCAAGGGCGATGATGCCAAGTGCGGCGAAATCCAGAGAATTAACGACAATGGTGGCAAGCTCTATCTGGCTGATGGCAAGTACTATGTGGCTGGCGATACCACTTATCTGCTGGCCGATGGTCATGTTGTTGCGGTTACTGCCGCCAATGATGATAGCTACACCGTAAAGAAGCACCAGTTTGAGATTGTCAGCCAGGCCAAGGATTCCGCTGGCGTCATCACTGGTTCCCTGAAGTGCAAGAACTGCCCTCAGACCGCTACTCTGACCAACAAGCCCTCCGCTATTCCTGTTGGTGCCAGCAGTGTTGCAGGTACCGCTGAAACCTTTGGTGCTGGTCTGTATGCTTATTGGACTGAGGGTTCCACCACTCCCAGCACTGGCACCACCACCAAGCCCTCCCCCAAGACCTTTGATGCTGGTATCGCTATGTACGTCGGTATGGCTCTGACCTCCGTCGCCGGCTCCGCCGTCGTCATCGGCAAGAAAAAGGAGTTCTAATTAAACTCAAAAAAGAGAAAGGCCCATTGGGCCTTTCTTTTTTTGTGTTTAATTATCCCTCCCGCTGCCGCGGGAGGGATTATATTAAAAAGAACCGCCGCCCGGCAGAATAAAACGATCCCCGGCCATAGGCCGGGAATCGTCTGCTTTACTCTGTCAGGGTTTTGACCCAGGCGGAATACTTCTCGATATTGGCGTCGCGTTCAGCGGCGTCGGCACCCTTGGTGAGGATATACACCTTGATCTTCGGCTCGGTGCCGGAGGGGCGCACCAGGATCGTAGTGCCGTCGGCCAGCTCGAAGCGCAGGACGTTGCTGCCGGACAGCTCCATTTTACCGACATTCCCGGTGGCGCAGTCCACGGCGCTGCCGTCCTGATAGTCCTTACGGACCACCACATCCACACCGGCGATGTTGGCCGGGGGTGCGGTACGCAGGCGCTTCATCAGCGCCGCCATCTTTTCCAGACCATCCAGACCGGGCATGACCAGGTTATGGGTCTTTTCGCCGTACCAGCCGTACTTCTTGTACAGTGCCTGCAGGGCGTCATACAGCGTCATGCCCTTGGCGGCGTACCAAGCGGCCATCTCTGTGATCAGCAGGGACGCGGTGACGGCGTCCTTATCCCGCACGTAGTCGCCCAGCATATAGCCGTAACTCTCCTCGTAGGACATGATGACGTGACCCTCGCCGGCGGCCTCCAGCGCGTTCTTCTTCTCGGCCATGAACTTGAAACCGGTGAACGTGTCGCAGCAGGTGACGCCGTTGCTCTCGGCCACCTTGCGGGCCATCTCGGTGGTGACGATGGTCTTGAGGAAATAGGGATGCTCCGGCATCTTACCCGCCCGGCGCATGGCGCCGATCAGGTAATCCAGCAGCAGCACGCCGGTCTGGTTGCCGGTGACGGCGATGAACTTGCCGTCCGCGCCGCGGACCATAATGCCCACACGGTCGCTGTCCGGGTCGGTGCCCAGGATGAAGTCCGCGCCTACCTTGTCGGCCAGCTCGATGGCCAGATAGAAGCCCTCCGGGTTCTCCGGGTTGGGGGAGGCCACCGTGGGGAACGTGCCGTCCAGCACCATCTGCTGCTCTACGCAGTACAGGTTCTTCACACCCAGGCCGCGCAGAGCCTCCGGCACCAGCTTCCAGCCGCAGCCGTGGAAGGGGGTGTATACCACCTTGAAGCTGTCGGCTACCTGGGCGACGGAGGCACGATCATTGATCATAGCCATGACGTTGGACATGAACATCTTGTCCGTCTCCTCACCCAGCAGGGTGATAAGACCGGCCTTCACCGCGTCGTCAAAGGCCATGCGCTTCACGCCGGTGAAGATGTCGATCTGCTCCAGCCGGGCGGCGATGGCGGCGGCGTGCTGGGGCGGCAGCTGCGCGCCGTCGGCCCAGTAGACCTTGTAGCCGTTGTACTCCTTGGGGTTGTGGCTGGCGGTCACGTTGATACCCGCCTGGCAGCCATAGTACCGCACGGCGAAGCTCAGCTCCGGCGTGGGGCGCAGGGACTCGAAAATACGCACGCGGATGCCATTGGCGGCGCAGACCTCCGCCGCGGCACGGGCAAAGGCCATGCTGTTCACGCGGCAGTCCATGCAGATGGCCACACCTTTTTGTTTGGCCTCATCGCCCTCGGCGGCGATAACGTCGGCAAAGCCCTGTGTGGCCCAGCGGATGACGTGTACGTTCATCTGGTGCAGGCCCACCTTCATGGTGCCCCGCAGTCCGGCGGTACCGAATTCCAGCGGGCCGTAGAACCGGCTCTCGATCTCCTTCTCGTCCCCGGCGATGGCCTGCAGTTCGGCCTTTTCGTCGGCGTTCAGCGCGTCGCTGGCCAGCCAGCGCTCGTATTCCCTCTTATAGTCCAGCATATTCAAAAACTCCTTTCAGGCGTGTTCTTCCGTTTCCTCGTCCTCCACCGGCCGGGAGGCCAGCAGGTCCTTTGCCTCCTCCAGCTGCGCTTCGGGCACATACAGGCTGGCGCCGTAGCCGGAAAAGCCGTTGATGACCTTTCCCGCACCGCCGTCCAGATCGTAATACTTGAAGCAGGGGATGCCGTAGGCCGCCAGCAGGGAGATGATCATGTCCGTGTCGGCGGGAGAATCGAAGGTCTGCATCAGCAGCACGGCCTTCTCGTCCTGTCCCTGCGCGTCCCTGGGCCAGGCGGGCACATCCGGCTTCCCGGTGAAATTCCAGTTGTCCATAGTCTGCCTCCTATTTGTGGTATTTTGTCCCGGCGGCGATCTGGTATGCCCGGTAGAGCTGCTCCAGCAGCATGATGCGGGCCATGTGGTGCGGGAACGTCATAGGGGACATGGACAGCCGCCAGTCGGCCAGCTTTTTCACGTCCTCGCTGAGTCCCACGCTGCCGCCGATGAGAAAGGTGATCTGCGTCTTTCCCTGCACGCCGAAGTCCGCCATCCGGCGGCTCAGCTCCTCGCTGGAGCAGGGCTTGCCCTCGATGCACAGGGCCACCACCGCGCCGCCCTTGGGCAGACGCTCCCGGATGGCCGCGCCCTCGGCCTGCAGGGCCTTCTGTATCTCCGCCGGGGAGGGCTCCTCCGGCAGGCGGTATTCCGGCAGCTCCACGATGTCCAGCTTGCAGGATCGCTGCAGCCGTTTGACGTACTCCGCCGCCGCGTCCGTGTAGAATTTTTCTTTCAGCTTGCCTACGCACAGAATGGTCACTCGCTGCATACGCACACCTCCGCCGTGTACGGCCCGCTGAGCTCCGACCGCGGCGCCACGGTCACGGCGGCGTCCAGCCCCGCCAACGCCCGTTCCAGTGTCTGCCGTGCCCGCTCCGGGGTATTGTTTTCCCGGCTCAGATGGGCCAGCACGAACTGCCGCGTCCCACCTTCTGCCAGCCGCCGGGCAAACGCGCCGGCTGCGGCGTTGGACAGGTGGCCCCGTGCGCCCAGAATACGCTGCTTCAGGTAGTAAGGATACGGCCCGGAGAGCAGCCACTCCTCGTCGTGGTTGCTCTCCAGCACCATGAGGTCAACGCCTGCCAGCGTCTGCTCAGCCTCCGGTGTGACAAATCCCGTGTCCGTGAGTATCCCGATGCTCGCCCCGTCGTGATCCACACGAAAATCGATGCTCTCCGTGGCGTCATGGCTGGTGGGAAACACGGTGATCCGGGCGTTCCCGATGTCGAAAGCGCCTGCCCTCGGAATGACACGCAGTACATCCGACACGCAGGAACTCTTGCGGCACAGGGCTTCTGCCGTTCCACGGCTGGCGTACAGCGGCAGGCGGTGCTGCTTTGTCAGCGTCGCCACGCCGCAAATGTGGTCCGTGTGCTCGTGGGTCAGCAAAACGCCGGAGATATCCGCCGGGGACAGGCCGATCGCCTGCAGGGCGCCGCATATTCGCCGCGCGGAGATACCGGCGTCCACCAGAAGGTGGGTCCCGCCGGCGCTGACCAGCAGGCAGTTTCCCTCCGACCCACTGGCTAAGATATGTACGGTCAACAACGGTCTATGTCCTCTCTGAACGAAAACACCCGCCGCGGCAAGCCGCAGTTGGCTGCGGCCTCTCGCAGCGGGCGCTGGATGGCTTCGTGTTATCCTGCGTGGGTCTCGGTGTCAGCCTCATCGGGCACGTCCACCAGGGAGATATCCGCGCCCACCGCGCGGAGCTTGCCCACCAGATCCTCGTAGCCGCGCTCGATATAGTTGATGTGGCTCAGCTCGGTGGTGCCCTGCGCCGCAAGACCGGCAATGACCAGTGCTGCGCCGGCGCGAAGATCGCAGGCCTGAATGGGGGCACCCACCAGCTGCTTCACGCCCTCTACAACCGCCACCTTGCCGTCCACCTGGATGTGTGCGCCCAGGCGCTTCAGTTCATCCACATACTTGAAGCGGTTGGCACCGTATACGCCCTCGGTCACCAGGCTTGTCCCCGCTGCCAGTGCCAGCACCGCGGTGATCTGGGGCTGCATATCCGTGGGGAAGCCGGGATAGGGCAGCGTTTTGACGTTTGTCTTTGTCAGCGGACCGCTGCGCCGCACCAGCAGGGAGTCATCATCTTCTGTGACGGATACGCCCATCTCCATCAGCTTGGCGCTGATGCACTCCATGTGCTTGGGGATGACGTTCTTCAGCAGCAGCTGGCCGCCGGTGGCCGCCACGGCGGCCATATAGGTGCCCGCCTCGATCTGGTCGGGAATAATGCCGTAAGAGCCGCCGGTCAGGCGCTTCACGCCGCGGATCTTGATGGAATCCGTGCCCGCGCCTTTGATGTCGGCGCCCATGGAGTTCAGGAAGTTAGCCAGGTCCACGATGTGCGGCTCCTTGGCGGCGTTTTCGATCGTGGTGGTACCCTCGGCCAGTGCCGCGGCCATCATAATATTCATGGTGGCCCCTACGCTCACCACGTCCAGATATACCGGCGCACCCACCAGACGGCCGTTTCTGGCCGCGGTGTGGATAAAGCCGCCCTCCACGGACACCTCAGCGCCCATGGTGGTGAAGCCCTTGATATGCTGGTCGATGGGCCGGACGCCGAAGTTGCAGCCGCCGGGCATGGCCACGGTGGCCTGTCCGAACCGGCCCAGCAGCGCACCCAGCAGGTAGTAGCTGGCGCGGATACGGCGGGCAAGATCGTAGGACGGGCGGGTGGAGTGGATGGCGTGACAGTCGATCTCAATGGCGTGCTGGTTCAGCACGCGCACCTTTGCGCCCAGCTCCTCCAGAATAGAGAAGAACAGGGTCACATCGCTGATCTGGGGGATGTTCTCGATACGGCATACGCCATCCACCAGCAGGGCGGCAGGGATGATAGCTACAGCGGCGTTTTTCGCACCGCTGACGGTCACTTCACCAAAAAGCTCTCGTCCGCCGCGGATCATGTATTTATTCAAGGCAGTTTCCCTCTTTTCAAGTCATCGGTGCTTGTATGCGGCAGCGCTGTGCCGGCGTCAAAAGCGCCAAACATAGTGTGTCCAGACAGCGCTCGGTCCATACGGCGCAATACAAGTGCTATCAGTATACCATATTTTTCGATAAAAGCAAGAAAACCGCAGGAAATTTTTAAGAGAACCGAAAAGCTGCACAGAAAAAAGCTCCCGGGGGACGGATATCCGTCTCCCGGGAGCCTTTGCCCCCTGCGAAGCGCGCTCGTGCACTGTACATTCTCCCATGCAGCAAGCCCCTCGGCTTCGCACTCTCTTGGTGATCCCCCCTGCCGTGCGGCGCACCCCTATGCCGCAGCCCCCTGCAAGGCCAAATAGTACGATACCACTTCGCAAACTGTTTTTCAAGGATAATTCGCGTTTTTTAGCCAATTTTTCGCGCTGTTCAACGTCTCTACGCCGGTGTGTTCAGAAAAGTGCAGGCAATAGGCGCGATTTGATAATCGCCTGCCCGGGAGAAGAAAACACCCTACCGTGGCTGGGGCAAGCGGCCGCGCCAGCCTCCGCGCCGCCGGGACGGCGAAACCTCCTTTTATGCACAAAAACGCAGACAACGCTTTCACCGAATAAATTGTAACCGAATTATGAACGGCTTTTGGCCGCTATCAGCGTCAAAACAGTTTACATAATGACTTTTCGATTTTGACTGGAAAATTTTTCCAGCTAAGTTGTTGCATTTTTTGAAAATCTCGATTTGAATTGCATAAATGCTGCGTTACATAAGAATTACGCTTTACAGGCGCTCAGATAAATTGCGTAAATTACTGGTAAATTATGGAAGAAATGGAAATTATTTCCAATTTCAGGCGATTTTTAACGGCGCGATGTCACTATCTCAAAAATGGAAATAACTGGTAATAAAATCCGTAAAAATTTTTACAACATAATGATGTTTACGTTGTAAACCGCTGGCGAGAGTGGCGAGGTCAAGTCCGACACAAACAAATTTTTATGGAGGAAACAAACATGAAGAAGATCATTGCAACTGTGCTGGCCATGGTCATGGCTCTGGCACTGTGCACCGTCAGCTTCGCTGACAACACTACTACCGAGTTGAAGACTTCCGACGGTTATGACATTTATCTGACCGCTGGTACTACTTCTCAGCTGACCGCTGGTGTTAGCAAGATTAGCAAGACTGTCACGGGCAATGCTACTGCTGCTGACGGCACTGTCACCTACACTGCTCCTCAGTACACCGACGGCACCAAGTATTGGGATGAGGTTGATCAGTCTGTTGCTGATGCTAAGCTGGTCAACACCAAGAACAACACTGTTGTTGCGTACCTGAAGGCTGGCACCAACACCCTGCAGACTGCAACCGTGGTCGTGACCAAGTTCGTCGAGAAGACCGACGCTCAGGATTGCGGCGATTATACCAAGGATGTGTTCGTGAGCGCTGATGGCAAGGTGTATGAGGCTGATACTAATGCTACCAAGTGGGCTGTCATGAATGGCAAGTTCGTTGGTATTGCTTCCGAGACTGCTCTGGATGTCACCACCGCTGGGAATCAGAATGTTGTTGAGCACGTTTTCACCGCAACCTCCAAGGCCACTTATGCTACCGATGGCACTCCTGCTACCATTACTTGCGATAAGTGCAAGAAGGAGTTCAAGGTTGTTAAGTCCGCCGGTGTCGCTGGTCTGGTTTCCGGCTATCAGCAGCTGACGACTGCTCCTGCTGCGTTCAAGACCGCTACCGATTGGTATGCGCTGACTGGTTCTACTGTCATTAATCCCTCCACTGACAAGAACACCTCCCCCAAGACCTTTGACGCTGGTATCGCTATGTACGTCGGTATGGCTCTGACCTCCGTCGCCGGCTCCGCCGTCGTCATCGGCAAGAAAAAGGAGTTCTAATTAAACTCAAAAAAGAGAAGCACCCTACCGGGTGCTTCTTTTTTTGCGTTTAATTATCCCACCCCCTGGCGGGGGTGGGGTGAATAAAGATTGCTTGCCCGCTGGGCCTTTCTTTTTTGCGCTTAATTATCCCTGGCCTGTCGGCCAGGGATAGATAATATCTCACCCCTGACGGGGTGAGATAAATATATAACCCTCCCGCTGCCGCGGGAGGTATAGTAAATGCTGCGTTCCTACGGGGTTTTTTTGTGGCACCTCATCCGTCACGGCTAAAAACTTTTGCGAAAAAAGAGGATTTGAGGAAGTTTTTTGGTATAGTATATTGTCAGATTTATTTTGCACCGCGGTTCGGCGGGGGAAAGGAGGGCTTTTCGTGCATTTCAGCGACCAGTTTCTGGACGAAGTGGTGGCGCGGAACGACATTGCGGACGTGGTATCCAGCTACGTGACGCTGACGCGCAAGGGCGGCAACCTGTTCGGCCTGTGCCCCTTCCACAACGAGAAAACGCCATCGTTCTCCGTAGCGCCGGACAAGCAGATCTACCACTGCTTCGGCTGCAAAAAGGGCGGCGGCGTCATCAATTTTATTATGGAGATCGAGGGCCTGTCGTTCCCGGAGGCGGTGGAGTTCCTGGCCAAGCGGGCCAACATCCCGCTGCCGGCGGAGGACGAGGCCCGCAGCAACGCTGACCGGCTGCGGCGGCGGGTGCTGGAGCTGAACCGCGCGGCGGCGCGGTGGTACTACGACCAGCTGCAGCTTCCGCAGGGTGCGGCGGTGCAGGCGTATCTGGACAAGCGGCAGATACGGCGGGGTATCGCGGTGCGCTTCGGCATGGGCGCTTCGTTGGACCAGTGGGACGCGCTGCTCCGCGCCATGACAGACAAGGGCTTCACCAAGCAGGAGCTGCTGGCCTCCGGGCTGGTGGTCAACGGGAAAAACGGCGGGCTGTACGATAAGTTCCGCAACCGGCTGATGCTGCCGGTCATCGATGTGCGGGGCGACGTGGTGGGCTTCGGCAGCCGCGTGATCGACAAGTCGGAGCCGAAATACATGAACACCACCGAAACGGTGGCGTACAGCAAACGCCGGGTGCTCTACGGCCTGAACCTGGCCAAAAAGACCAAGCGGCCCAACATGATCCTGTGCGAGGGCAACCTGGACGTGGTGACGCTGCACCAGGCGGGGTTCGACAACGCGGTGGCCTGCATGGGCACGGCGCTGACCCAGGAGCAGATACGTCTGCTGAGCCGCTTCACCAGGGAGCTGGTGCTGTGCTACGACAACGATGGCGCGGGCCAGATGGCCACGGACCGGGCGCTGGAGCTGCTGCAGAACAGCGAGTTCACCGTGAAGGTCCTGCGTCTGCCGCAGCGATTAGTGGATGGACATTATGTAAAGCAGGATGCCGACGACTTTATCAAATACCAGGGCAAGGACGCCTTTGAGCAGCTGCTTTCCGGCAGCGCAAACGGCATTGAATTCACGATGTCTGAGATCGCGGCCAAGTATGACCTGAAGGACGACAAGGGCCGCATCGCCTACGCAGGGGAGATCGCTGAAACATTATGTAAACTAAATGACCCCGTGGAACGGGAGGTCTATACCACCCGGGCCGCCGAGGCGGCGTCCCTGCCGGCGGAGGCCATGCGGATGGAGGTCCAGCGGGCCGCCAAGCGGGTGCAGGCCAAGGCACGGAAGGCGCAGGAGCGTCAGGAGATGAACCCGATATCGGCCCTGCAGCCCGCGGACCGCAGCATCCGTTATCAGAATGTACGCAGCGCGCTGGCGGAGGAGGGCGTTATCCGTCTGCTGATGCAGGACGAGAGCCTGTTCCCGCCGGAAATGCCGGTGCGGCCGGAGGAATTCTCTTCGCCGCTGCTGGGGCGCATCTACGGTGAGCTGTGGCAGCGGCGGGGGCACGCGAGCATGGCGGCGCTGGCCGCGGTGCTGACGCCGGAGGAGATGAACCACCTGACGGCGCTGCTGCAAAAACCGGAATCCGCAGCCAACGCGCCGCAGGCGCTGGCGGATTACATACGCATCATTCGGGAAGAACACACCAAGCGCACCGGCGGCACGGATCCGCTGGCGGCGGCGATGGAGACGTATAAAGATAAAAAAGGTTACGGAGGAAAGCGAACATGACCGAAGAAAAGTACACCGCGGAGCAGTTGGAGCAGATGGCGGACCAGCTTTTGCAGGAGGCCGCGCCGGCGCAGGAGAAGCCCGCCAAGGGCGGCCTGGACGAAAAGACCATCGCGTCCCTGCCGGCGGCCGCGCTGCTGAACGGCAACGAGAAGCTGCGCGACCTGTTTACCAAGGGTAAGAAGAAGGGCAAGCTGGATGCCGGTGAGTTGTCCGACGTGCTGGACGAGCTGGACCTGGAGAGCGAGCAGATGGACTCCATCTACGACTCTCTGGAGCAGTTGGGCATCGAGGTAGGCAGCGAGGATTTCCTGGCCGACCTGCCCGATGAGGATGGCGAGCCCGCTATGGATGAGATCGCCGAGATCGAGGAGGAGGAGCTGGTCGACCCCAACACGCTGGTGGACAGCTTCAACATTGACGATCCCGTGCGTATGTACCTGAAGGAGATCGGCAAGGTGCCCCTGCTGACCGCCGATCAGGAGGTGGAGCTGGCCACCGTTATGTCCGCCGGCCGCGAGGCCGAGGCGCGTGTGGCGCAGGCCGAGGCGGACGGCGAGACCATCCCTGAGTCGGAGATGGTCGAGCTGAAAAAGCAGATCAAGGCCGGCGAGAAGGCCAAGCAGCAGCTGGCCGAGGCCAATCTGCGTCTGGTGGTGTCCATCGCCAAGCGCTATGTGGGCCGCGGTATGCTGTTCCTGGACCTGATCCAGGAGGGCAATCTGGGCCTGATCAAGGCCGTGGAGAAGTTCGACTACACCAAGGGCTATAAGTTCTCCACCTACGCTACCTGGTGGATCCGTCAGGCCATCACCCGCGCCATCGCCGATCAGGCGCGTACCATCCGCATCCCCGTCCACATGGTGGAGACCATCAACAAGGTCATCCGTGTGTCCCGCCAGCTGCTGCAGGAGTTGGGCCACGACCCCAGCCCCGAGGAGATCAGCGCCGAGATGAATATGCCCGTGGACAAGGTCCGCGAGATATTGAAGATCGCCCAGGAGCCCGTGTCGTTGGAGACGCCCATCGGCGAGGAGGAGGACAGCCATCTGGGCGACTTCATTCCCGACGAGGCCGCGTCCGAGCCCAGCGAGGCCGCCAGCTTTACCCTGCTGAAGGAGCAGCTGGTGGACGTGCTGGGTACCCTGACGCCCCGGGAGGAGAAGGTGCTGAAGCTGCGCTTCGGTATCGAGGACGGCCGTACCCGCACGCTGGAAGAGGTAGGCAAGGAGTTCAACGTCACCCGTGAGCGTATTCGCCAGATCGAGGCCAAGGCCCTGCGTAAGCTGCGGCACCCCTCTCGCAGCAAGAAGCTCAAGGACTTCCTGAACTGAGGCGGACCATGAAGCGGGTAGTTCTGGCGCTGCTGGCGGTGCTGCTGCTGGCGCCGTCCCTGGCCTGGGGCGACGACAGCCGGCGCTATGAATTCCGCCTTGCCGCCAACGGAGAGGCGACGTACCATGCCGCCGCCGGCGATACCGTAACGGTATCGCTTACCCTGTGCCGGACCACCGGCACAGGGCCGATGTTCGCCATGCAGGACGAGATATGCTTCGATCCTGCCTTCTTCGCCTATCAGCCTGATGGCACCCTGCTCCGCGAGGGCGTCAAGACGACGCTGGTCACGCTGCGTGATGGCCGTCAGGCGGTCTACATGAATTACGTAGACTTTGGCGGCGGCGCGGACTGGGCGGATGAGACGGTCGTCGGCTCCTTTCAGCTGAAGGTCCTGGCCGACGGCGGTGCGTCCGCCATAACCGGCAGCCATTACCTGGTGTCCACCGAGGACGGCATGGGCCGCTATGCCGCCGCTGCCCGGGACGTCACGGTGGTGGTGTCAGAGCAGTGCCGCGTGACCTTCCAAAGTAACGGCGGCAGCGGCGTAGCGCCGACGGAGGTGCTCCGTGGAACGCCCCTGGCGCCGCCGCAGGCGCCCACCCGCTCGGGCTATCGCTTCACCGGCTGGTACAGTGACTACGACCTGACCCGCCCCTGGGATTTCAATGCGCCGGTCACGGCGGATATGACGCTGTATGCCGCCTGGCAGCCTCTGCCGGCCGCCGCGCCCTCCGCCGGTCCGTGGGCATGGCTTATTGTTGGTGCTTCCATTTCGACACTGACCGTTTTAGCCCTCCGCCGACGCCGCCGCAGTTAGATCGCAAAAAGGTAAAACAAAACCGCCCGTCCGGGCGGTTTTATTTTGCCCTGCGCGGGTCAGGGCCGTTCACCGACAGCGCACCCCGGCGCGCTGCCTGCAAAACAGGCGAAAAATTCAGCGTTTCAGGGGGAAGCCGTTGCAATACGGTATTAAGATGCTATAATAAGGCTGATATGATAGGGACGGAGGTCCAGCCATGATCGAGAAGGAAGCCTTTATCGCGGCACTGCTGCCGATCTGCGACACCGTATGTGAATATGACAGGACACGGGGAAAGCTGCGGGTCCGGAAAACCAGTCTGGCCAGTGGGCTGGAGGACAAATGGTACACCGTAGAGGAGCTGCGTGACATCTTTCGGGATAACGGCGGTGTGTTGGCGGAGAAAAGCGTGTGGATGCGCTATCTCAGCAGCGATAACCTGCGGAGCTTTTTCTACGAAAAGGAGCGAAACGAGAGCTTTCGCCTGCGGTTCCGGCAGGGCGGCGTAGGCTGCCGGCAGTATGACATCCGCATCGACCGGATCAACGACAAAGTGCTGGTCATCTCCGGACGGGATACACAGGAGCAGGAGATAGACGCGCTGACCGGCGCGCTGAGCCGCAACCATTACCAGCGGGAGATGAGCAATGAGGTATACCGCGGCGGTGTAGCGCTCATCGATATGGACGATCTGAAGCTGTATAACGACATGAATGGCCATCAGGTGGGCGACAACGCGCTGCGGGCGCTGGCTGATACCATCTATGAGGTAGTGGGCCGCAGCGGTTCACTGGTGCGCTACGGCGGCGACGAGTTTTTGCTGCTGCTGCCGGGCGTGGAGCAGGCGGCCTTTACCACCGTGCTGGGAGACATTCAGCGGCGGCTGCGGACAGTGAGCATACCGGGCTGCGAGGGCGGCCAGCATATCACCATCAGCGTGGGCTGCGTCATGGCGCAGCAGGAGACGATCGCCCAGGCGGTGCAGCGGGCGGACCGGCTGATGTACCGGGCCAAGCGAAGAAAGGACGCCGTGGTCACCGAGGATACCCCCGTGGAGGGGGAGGAGATCAAGCCGCATATTCTTGTGGTGGACGATGCGGCTATGAACCGCGCGATACTGCGGGAGATGCTGGCGGAGGATTTCAACGTGCTGGAGGCGGAGGACGGCCGGGAGTGTATGGCGCAGCTGGAGACCTACGGCGCGGATATCTCACTGGTGCTGCTGGACATGATCATGCCGGAGATGGACGGCCTGCAGGTGCTGGAGGAGATGAATAATCGGGGGTTTATCGAGGATATCCCGGTCATTATCATCACGGCGGACGGGTCAGAAGAAAAGGTGCGGCAGGCCTATGACATGGGCGTGTCGGACTACATAGAACGGCCCTTTGATATCCGTATCGTGCGGCAGCGGGTGATGAACACCGTGAAGCTGTACGCGCGGCAGCGGCGGCTGGCAGCGGTGATGACGCAGCAGCTGCGGCGGCAGGAGCATATGATGGGCATCGCGGCGGATATCCTGTCGCGGGTGATGGGCTACCGCAACGGCGAGGGCGCGGACCACGGGCGGCACGTGGAGCAGATCACGCAGCGGCTGCTGGAGAGAATGCTGGAACGCACGGATAAATACGGCCTGACCCTGCAGGACTGCCGGCGGGCCGCCGCCGCGGCTATGTTCCACGACATCGGAAAGATGGGCGTGCCGGATGCCCTGCTGCGAAAGACCGGCCCCCTGACGCCGGAGGAGTTTGACGAGATCAAGAAGCATACCCTGATCGGCGAGGAACTGATGCGGGGCATGAAGGAGATGGAAAGCGAGCCATTGGTGGAGGCTGCGGCGGAGATCTGCCGCTGGCACCACGAGCGGGTGGACGGCGGAGGCTATCCCGACGGGCTGAAGGGCGACGAGATACCGATGACCGTGCAGGCGGTGGGCCTGGCGGACGCCTATGACGCGCTGGTGAGCCAGCGGGTGTACAAGCCGGCGTATACCCATGCGGAGGCGTTGGCTATGATACGGCGCGGCGAGTGCGGCGCGTTCGATCCGCTGCTGGTAGACTGTCTGGAGGACATACAGGGCGCACTGTGCCGTGAGGTATACGGCATGAGAGGTAAGGAATGAGCAGGACAAAAAGATTGCTGGCGGTGCTGCTGGCGCTGTGCGGCGCGTTGCTGTGCGGCTGCGGACAGCGGGAGACGGAAACGGAAGAACTGCCGGTGCTGGTCATTGGCAGCGACGACTATGAGCCGTATTTCTATCTGGATGAGAATGGCGCCTATGCGGGTATCGACGTGGAGATCGCCACCGCCGCCTGCGAGAGATTGGGCTGGACGGCGAGCTTCCAAAAAATCAACTGGCAGGAGAAGGACGCCCTACTGGAGCGAGGCGACGTGGACTGCCTCTGGGGCAGCTTCTCCATGAACGGCAGAGAGGACCGCTACCGCTGGGCAGGGCCGTATATGTACAGCCGTCAGGTGGTCATCGTGCAGGCGTCCAGCGATATTTACGGTCTTGGCGACCTGAACGGCAAGCGCATCGCCGTGCAGACCTCATCCAAGCCGGAGGAGCTGTTTCTGAAGCATCAGGTGCCCGGCGTGGAGCAGGTGGACAGCGTGTACTGCTTCGCCGACACGGTGGACGTGTTCGCTGCGCTGGACAAAAGCTATGTGGACGCCTGCGCCGGACACGAGACGGCGTACCTCACCTTCATCGCCGGGCGCGCCGGGGAATACCGGGTGCTGGAGCCGGGGCTGCTGCGGGCAGGTCTGGGCGCGGCGTTCTATAAGGACGACGGCAGCGGCAGAGCGGAGGCTCTGAACGAAATGCTGCACGAGCTGGTGGCGGACGGCACCGTGGCCGCCATTCTGGAGAGCTACGGCGTGGACGCACAGGCGGCTTTAGCGGGGTTGATCCATGGGCAATAAGTTTTCCAACAAATATATCTGGGTGCTCATGCTGGTGCTGGGCGTCTTTGTGATGGCGGTCACGGCTCTCATCGGCGGCAACAGCAGCATCCGCAACGCCCAGCAGACCGCCCAGCGGACGCTGCAATATCTGCAAAACCAGTGCATCAGCTACCGCGACATCGTCGCCGCCGACCGGCTAAAGAGCCTCGTGCGGCTGACGGAGCAGGCGCAGGAGGTGGCGGAGCGCGAGGGTATGGTGGGGCAGAACCGCTCCAACGAGGAGCTGGCGCGGTACGCCCAGCATCAGCGCGTAACCTGCGTGCTGGTGCTGGACAAGGATCTGGAGATCGAGTTCAGCTCCGGTGCGGACATGGACTGGAGCGATTACTACACCAATGAGGCGATCCGCTCCATCATGGACTACCCGGAGAAGATCTTCGCCCGCCGCCTGACCCGTGACGGCGCGGTATACGACATAGCAGCCGTGGCGCGCGTCGAAAATCCCGGCGTCGTCTTCTGCGTCCGCCTCCAGTCGAACACGATCATCGCCTCCTACCGTGCGTCCATCGAGAGCCTGCTGGCGGGCTACGAGACGCTGCTCAATGACAAGGTCTACACCTACATCACCGACGGCGAGCGCGTGGTGGGCAGCAGCGCGGCGGAGCAGTGGAACCTGCCGGTGGACGAGGTGCCCCTCATCCGTGCGCTGGAGTCCTCCCCCTCCCCGGGCAGCAAGCTGACCCAGCTCCGCACGGACGGCACGTTCTTCGGTGCACGGGAGCGATACCAGCAGTACAGCCTGTATGTGTTCCTGCCGGCAGACTTTGTGTTCGCGCAGACAAAGAATATGCTGATCTCCGCCTTCGGCGTGTACGCGATGGCGGCGGTGGTGGCGGCACTGCTGTTGGTCAGGCTCGGCCAGGACCGCAAACGGCGGGAGCTGGCGTACCAGAAGCAGTTGGAAAAGGAAGTAGAGCGTGCCACAGCGGCGGACCAGGCCAAGACGCACTTCCTTCGCAGCATGAGCCACGACATACGCACACCCATCAACATCATCATGGGTATGCTGGAGATCATCGGGCGGAACCCGGAGGATGTGACGCTGGTGCAGTCCTGCCGGGAGAAGGCGCAGACCGCGGCGCGGTATCTGCTGGCGTTGGTAAACGACGTGCTGACGCTGAATCGCCCGAAGCAGGAGGCGCTGGGAAAGACCCCCTATTGTTTGACAAGCGAGCTGCACGAGATGCTGGGTATTTCGCACGCCCAGGCGGAGAGCGCAGGCGTTGCGCTGATGGTGATGGACCTGACGCTGGAGCATGAACGATTCACAGGCGACCCGCTGTATCTGCGGCAGATCTGCCAGAACATCATTGGCAACGCCATCAAATACAATCACCCCGGCGGATGGGTGCGCTGCAGCTTCCGCGAGTCCCGTTATGCGGACGGCGTGTGCCGGCTGGAATTTATATGCGAGGACAACGGCGCAGGTATGAGCGAGACGTTCCAGCGCCATATGTTCGAGGCATTTGCCCAGGAAAACAGCGATAGGGGCAGCCTTTCCGGCGGCGTGGGCCTGGGTCTGGCCGTGGTGAAAAAGCTGGTGGACGAAAGAGGCGGTACCATTCAGGTGGACAGTGCACGCGGACAGGGAACGCGCTTCCGCGTGGTGCTGCCCATGATGCCCAGTGAGGCCGAACCGGAAGCCGCGCTCCCCGACACGGCGGCTTCCATCGCCGGACGGCGATTACTGGTGGCGGAGGACAACGAGCTGAACCGGGAGATCGCGGTGTACCTGCTGCAGGAGGCCGGCGCCATGGTGGACCAGGCCGCCGACGGCAAGGAGGCGGTGGAGATGTTCGCCGCGTCGGCGCCCGGTACCTACGACGCGGTGCTGATGGACGTGATGATGCCGGAGCTGGACGGCCTTTCCGCCACCCGCGCCATCCGCGGGATGGACAGGCCGGACGCGCAGCTGCCGATCATCGCCATGACCGCCAACCTGTTTGACGAGGACGTGGCGGCCTGCCTGGCAGCGGGCATGGACGCGCATATCCCCAAGCCGTTGGAGGCTGGGCAGATGATAAGAACGATCGCCGAGTGGCTGGAGAGGAAGAAACAATGAATTTAGAGAAGCTTTATCAAGAGATGGGCGGCGACATGGCGGACGCCGTGCGCCGGCTGGGCAGCGCGTCCGCGGTGGAGCGTTTCCTGCGAATGTTCGCCGGAGACGATACCTTCGCCATGCTGCAGGCGGCCATGAGTGCCGGAGACGTCCAACGGGCGTTCCGGGCGGCGCACACGCTGAAGGGCCTGGCAGCCAACCTGGGGCTGGTGCAGCTGGGGCAGGCAGCCTCAGCCCTGACGGAGGCCCTGCGCGGCAGCGATATGCAGCGCGCGTCGGCGCTGTATCCGGAGACGGCCGCGGCATACCGTGAGGCGTGCGCGGCAATCGGCGAGCTGGACACGGACGCGTAGAAAACACGGATTTTTGCGAAAAAGACTTGACGAAACGGAACGAAAGTGATATACTGAAAATATAATAATGTTCTGTTGGCAAATCGGCTGAAAGGCCGAGACGCAAAGCTACGGTGTCTAAACGGCATTTGACCGCATGATCGACCGGCTGCAAGTGGGATGCACTTCCAAGGTGCATACATTGCAGCCGGTTTTTTATTTGCCCTGCCCGGCAGGGCCCATATTGCAGTACGGGTCGCGGAGGTCTAACCCCTACCTCGGCGGCATCGAAACCCCCATCTGTCACACGGCAGATGGGGGTTTCGGCGTTGCGGAAGCGGTGCTCACGGCAAAAAACACCCCCGGCAGTGCCGGGGGTGTTCGCTTATGCCTTGCGGCCGTAGAGCGCGGTCATGCGGTCGATCCTGACAGAGAGCGCATCGCTCAGCTCGCCGGGCAGCAGCCGCCAGGTCCAGTTGCCGCCCTGGGTGCCGGGGATGTTCATGCGGTTTCCCTCGCCCAGGCCCAGATAGTCCTGCACCTGCGCCACGAACAGCTCCGCCACGCTGGACATACCGCCGCGGATAATACCCCAGTGGAAGCCCTCCTGCTCTGTCAGCGCCAGGTATTCCACCGCGTGGGCCACATCCTCCGGCGCGGCCTCCTGCCGCCACAGTGCCAGGGGGCTGTTGTCGTGGGTGCCGGTATAGCAGATGCAGTGCGGCGTATAGGCGTGGGGCAGATACCCGCTGGAATCCCGGGAGTCAAAGGCGAATTCCAGCACCTTCATACCGGGCCAGCCGGACTCGCGGAGCAGCTGCGCCACCTCCGGGGTGGGGTAGCCCAGATCCTCGGCGATGAACTCCAGCTGCGGGAACCAGCCGTTGAGCCGTTCGATCAGGTCCATGCCGGGACCGGCGATCCAGCGGCCGTTTTTGGCGGTGGGCTGACCGTAGGGCACGGCCCAGTAGTTGGCAAAGCCGCGGAAGTGGTCGATGCGGATCACATCATACAGCTTGCCGGCGCCGTCGATCCGGCGGATCCACCAGCCGAAGCCGTCGTCACGCATGGCGTCCCAGTCGTAGAGGGGGTTGCCCCACAGCTGGCCGTCGGCGGTAAAGTAATCCGGCGGGACGCCGGCCACAGCCTTGGGCACCAGATCGTCGTCCAGCTGGAAGAACTGCGGCTCAGCCCAGACGTCGGCGGAGTCCATGGCCACGTAGATGGGCAGATCGCCGATGATGCGGATGCCCTGCTGGTGGACGTAGTCGCGCAGAGCGGTCCACTGCCTGAAAAACAGAAATTGCAGATAGGTGAAGAACTGCACATCCTCCTGCAGAAGTGTGCGGTACTTGTCCAGCACGGCCTCGTTCTTACGCAGGCGAAGGTCGTCGTCGGGCCACTCCGTCCATGCCTTCATGCCGAAGTGCCGCTTGCAGGCCATGTACAGGGCATAGTCCGGCAGCCACCGCGCATTGTCCTGCGCAAAGGCCGCTACGGCCTCCGCGTCCCGCTCCCAGCCCCGTTTGTAGGCCTTGTGCAGCAGGGTAAAGCGGCTCTCGTAGATCTTTCCGTAGTCCACATGGCGCGGGTCGCTGCCCCAGTCGGGGGCGGCGCACTCGGCGGCCGTCAGCAGTCCGTCAGCCGCCAGCATATCCGGGTCGATAAAATAGGGGTTGCCGGCGTAGGCGGAAAAGCTCTGGTAGGGGGAGTCGCCATAGCTGGTGGGGCCCAGGGGGAGCATTTGCCAGTAGGACTGGCCGGCGTCTTTCAGGAAATCGGCGAAATCATAGGCCGCCTTGCCCAGGGTACCGATGCCATAGGGGGAGGGCAGGGAGGATACCGCCATTAAAATACCGCTGCTTCGTTTCATAACTCAACTTCTCTCTTGGATAGGATTTGACTTTCAGCCGGACGGTCCCGGCCAAAATATACGGGGGCGGGCGATCAGCCCGCCCCCGGCGTGTTGTAAG
>OJKI01000209.1_pt1 | contig 25459 bp, 23 predicted proteins | sample 1596431 | NCBI WGS metagenome assembly OJKI01 (sample SAMEA4350165, study PRJEB24818) | metagenome | biome: human; feature: gut; material: faeces | place: Denmark | collected 2013-09 | reverse complement strand
TGCAGCTCCTTGCAGAGGCTGACGAGGTAGGTGCGGATGAACGTGTTGTACGGGTCGACCCAGCCGCCGGAGCTGTCGGTGTACGCGCTGCCGGACGCGGTCTGCAGCGCGGTGGCGGCGTAGCGTTCGGCCATGAGCGTGTCGACGCACGTGCTCACGACGGCGACGAGGTAGATGTTCTGCCCCTTGACGGTCTGGATCGCGTCGGCAAGCTCGGCCGTGCCGTTGACGCCGTAGGCCGCGGCATCCGAGACGCCGGACTTCCAGCTCAGCGTGCCGCCGGGGGCTTTCATCTGCAGCACGAGGGCGTTGCCGCCCGCCGCCTTCACGGCGGAGGCCGCGCGCGTGAGCCCGTCGGGCGTGATTTTGTCGGCCGTCAGATACTGCCCGTGCAGCTCGGTGAGGCCCTTGCCCGCGTCGGAGACGATGCCGGAATAGTCCGGGTCCTCGAGCACGAGCTCGGTGTCGACCGTCTCGGGCTGGCCGCTCTCGGTGACGGGGGCGGCCGTCTCCATGATGGGGAAGACGACGTGCAGAGAGCCGTCGCTGTCATAGACAATGTATTTCTGGCCGGCGAAGAACAAAATCACCGCCAGCACGATCAGCCCGGCGAGGATCCACAAGATCACCGGCCAGGCCTTGCCCCGGCTGCGCCGGGCGCGGTAAACGTCGTTGCGATGGGCGCGCATCGGCACACCTCCTTTGGGTCAGGCGGCGTCAGCCGCGGTTTTCAATGTCGCTGATGAGGGCGATGCGGCGCGCGTGGCGGCCGCCCTCAAATTCCGTGCTGAGGAACGTGTCCACGATTTTGAGCGCGAGGCCCGGGCCGAGCACGCGCGCGCCCATGGCGAGGATGTTCGCGTCGTTGTGGCGGCGGGTCATCTCGGCGGAGTAGCAGTCGCCGCACAGGGCGGCGCGGATGCCCTTGACCTTGTTCGCGGAGATGGAGATGCCGATGCCGGTGCCGCAGATGAGGATGCCGCGCTCGCACTCCCCGGCCGCGACGGCGCGGGCAACGGCCTCGCCGTAGACGGGGTAGTCGCAGCTTTCCTCGCTGTAGGTGCCGAAGTCCTGATAGGCAAGGCCCAGCTCGTCCAGATGGCGCATGACCTCCTGCTTGAGGGCAAAGCCGCCGTGGTCACATCCGATCGCAATCATATACAGTACCTCGATTTCTGAAATTTCCCGGTATTAAAATGGCCAGTCCGGGAGCCATTTGAGCACATTCCATGCGTAGTCGCGCGGGATCGTCACGCCCGTGAGCACGGGATAAAACAGCGCGAAGAGCACGCCGTTTGCTGCCGTGAAGGCGTATACGATGCCGAGATAGCCGCGCCGGCGCAGCCGGTCGAACACGTACCCGAGCGCGAGCACGAGAAAGAGCGTCGCCGCGAAGTAGTGGTATTCGAACGTCAGGCGCGAGATGAACACCCACGGCAGCACCTGCGCCAGATAGCCGACGAGGAGAAACAGCGCCGTGCGGTCGCGCTTCCATGCGCGATACGCGAGCACCGGCAGCGCCAGCAGCCCGCCCCAGCACAGCAGGGGATTGACGAACGCGCCGATGGTCGACACCGTCCCGTCGCCGTACGACAGGTAGTAGAGGATCGGCCGCAGGTCGAGCAGCCACTGCCACCAGCGCGAGGAATACGGATGCGTGGCGACAAGGCCGGAATGATAGGTAAACATGAAGCGCTGGTTTTCCAGCACGATGGCGGCGTATTCGCGCGTGAAGTACATGCCCGCGCCGTGCAGACCGCGCGCCGCGCCGTAGGGGTAATAGCTCGCGTAATAGATCATGCCCGGCACGAGCACGAAAAACACGAGGCAGAAGCCGATGTTGCCGAGCAGGCGGTGCGCATACCGGCGGCCGTCACCGTCCCGGTGCGCCTGTACACCGGAAAAGATCCAGTGCAGCGCCCAGAGTACGCCGAGGCCCGCCCCGGCATAGAGACACGTCCACTTCGTGGCCGCGCCGATGCCGAACGTGACGCCGCAGGCGGCGAGGTGGCGCAGCCGCCCCTCCGTGAAGTACCGGTACAAAAACAGGTACATGAGCAGGATGAAAAACGTCGCAAAGCTGTCGATCGTTGCAATGCGCGTCTGCGTCAGGTGCATGAAGTCGAACGCCAGCAGCGCCGCACCGCACAGGGCCACGCGGTCGTCGCGGAACATCCGGCGCAGCAGATCCCACATCAGCGGCAGCATGGCCACGCCGAAGAGCGTGCCCATGAAGCGCCAGCCGAACGGCGTCATGCCGAAGAGCACGATGCCGAGCGAGAGGATCTCCTTGCCGAGCGGCGGGTGCGAGACTTCATACGGATACACGCCGCGCAGCTGCTCGTAGGCCGTGCGCGCGTGGTAGATCTCGTCAAAATACGTGCTGTTGTAGTACGTGGACGCGGCGGGCACGGTGTCCGCTTCGTCACAGAGGGCGTCCGCGTCCGCGGGGCCGGTGATGGCGCGCACGCCGATGCGGTCGCCCTGCAGGTCATAGAGCGCGAGCTCGCCGAGCTCCATGTGCGCGCTCGCCGTGATGCGGACATAGGCCGCCGTCGCGGGCGCGGCGTCAGCCGTCTGCGGCTGGAGCCATTTGAAAAGGTCGGCATAGCCCTGCGGCATCGTGCCGGCGGGCGTGAAGGTCACGCCGTCGGTCGAATAGGCGAGGGCATACTCGCCTGTAGACAGGCCGGGGTAGTACCACACGGTGGCGACGGCAGTCTCGCGCTCGAGCGCGAGCACGGCCGATTCGCCCGCCTCGAACGAGCAGAACCGCTGCGGGTCGTGCACGGAGCCGAGATTCCAGAACGCTGCAACGGCGTACACCGCCGTCAGCACCGCGATGCCAAGCCCGCCGCGGCGGCCCGTGCGCCGGGGAATGGGTGCGCGCGCGGGAAGGCGCAGATGCGCCAGCAGCGCAAGCGTGAGCGTGATGGCGGCTGCGAGCAGGATATACCGGAGCGCTGCCATGCGCGGTCCCTCCCTTCGCCGGAATGCCGGATGCTCTATATTATAGTACAGCGCGGCGGACCTGTCCAGAAAAGAATCCGCCGGAGGGGCGGCAGCACTTGACAACTGTCCGGAATAAAGTTAGAATAATGTGATTATATTTTTGGCGGCGGATGGAGCGCCGACACGAATATCGTTATGTTCCCGGCGGGTGCGCTTGATGGCCCGCCTTTTCCAACTTGAAAAAATATCGTAGAAAAAATCTGAAGAAACGGAGGATCACAATTTCATATGTCGTTACCAATAGCACTCGGTTGTATCATCGCAGCGCTTGTGGTTGGTTGCATCCTTGGCGGGCTTTACCGCAAAAAGGTCTCGGAACGCGAGATCGGCAGCGCGGAGGAGAAGGCCAAGCAGATCATAAATGACGCCTATAAGAGTGCCGAGAGCAAGCGGCGCGAGACCCTGCTCGAGGCCAAGGAAGAGATCCACAAGAGCCGGACGGAGTACGAGCGCGAGGTCAAGGAGCGCCGGGCGGAGCTGCAGAAGCAGGAGCGCCGCCTCCAGCAGAAGGAGGAGACCCTCGACCGCAAGACAGACACGCTCGACAAAAAGACGGACGCGCTCAACCAGAAGATCGCCGCGATCGACACCAAGCAGAATGAGATCAATCAGCTCAAAAAGACCCAGATGGAGCTGCTCGAGAAGATCTCCGGCTATACGGTCGAGGAGGCCAAGGCCTTCCTCATCAACAGCCTGAAGGACGACGTCGTGCATGAGCAGGCGCTCATGGTCAAGGAGGTCGAGGCCCAGTACAAGGATGAGGCCGATACCCGCGCACGCGAGATCATCGCCACCGCCATCCAGCGCTGCGCCGCCGACCATGCCAGCGAAGTGACCGTGTCGGTCGTGCCGCTGCCGAACGACGAGATGAAGGGCCGCATCATCGGCCGCGAGGGCCGCAACATCCGCGCCATCGAGACGCTCACCGGCTGCGACCTCATCATCGACGACACGCCCGAGGCCATCACGCTCTCGAGCTTCGACCCCGTGCGGCGCGAAGTCGCGCGCATCGCGCTCGAAAAGCTCATTCAGGACGGCCGCATTCACCCCGCCCGCATCGAGGAAATGGTCGCCAAGGCCCAGAAGGAGGTCAACGCCACCATCAAGGCCGAGGGCGAGCGCGCCGTTTTCGAGACGAACATCCACGGCCTGCATCCCGAGCTGATCAAGCTGCTCGGCCGCATGAAGTACCGCACCAGCTACGGCCAGAATGTGCTCAACCACTCCATCGAGGTTTCGCACATTGCCGGCTTGCTCGCTTCCGAGCTCGGCGTCGACGTGGCCACCGCCAAGCGCGCCGGCCTCCTGCACGACATCGGCAAGGCCATCGACCACGAGGTCGAGGGCAGCCACGTGTCCATCGGCGTCAACATCGCCCGCAAGTACAAGGAGTCGGAGGAAGTCATCCACGCCATCGAGGCCCACCACGGCGACGTGGAGGCCCACACCGTCGTCGCCTGCCTCGTTCAGGCGGCCGACGCCATCTCCGCTGCGCGCCCCGGCGCCCGGCGCGAGAACATCGAGAACTATGTCAAGCGTCTCGAAAAGCTCGAGGAAGTCACCAAGAGCTTCCCCGGCATCGCCAACTGCTTTGCCATTCAGGCCGGCCGCGAGATCCGCATCATGGTCAAGCCCGAGGAGGTCTCGGAGGATCAGATGGTGCTGCTCGCGCGCGACATCGCCAAGAAGATCGAGGATGAGCTGACCTACCCCGGTCAGATCAAGGTCAATCTCCTGCGCGAGACCAAGGCCGTCGACTACGCGAAATAACCGAATCCCGAATTCCTCAACGCCCGCCGGATATCCGGCGGGCGTTTGTGCATCTGGTGCATTTTGGGAACAGCGGACGCAAGTGCCGGTTTGCGACAGATGCATGAAAAAATGCACGAAAAACGAATCTGTTACAAAAAGGAAAGAAATACTTGACAAAAACGGTCGATTTATGGTAATATTTTTCTGGAACTGATAAAAATTGTTCTAAAACACGAAAGGAGAGTAAAATTCATGCCTTGGGATTGCCCGTTTTGCTTCCTCGGATGGCTGCATGATCAGTGGGGCTGGGACCCCGAAATGGCCGAGAAGTTCAGATCCATGTGCCCGAACAAGTAATTGATTTTTTTGTGTGCTGTTAACCGGTAGCACGCTGCCAGCCCGCCCGGGGCTGAGCCAACCTTACGAGGCCTGACGCTTTGCGTCAGGCTTTGTTTTTTTGCCCGGGTTTGACAGCCCGCGCGCGGGTGTGTAGAATGGGCGCAGAGACCGAAACGGATGGGCGGGGAGATGCGATGAAGCAAAAGTGGCATAAACTCTATGACAATTACACGACTTATTTTATCTTACTAGGGCTTGGCTTTTATTATGTTTTGGTGATTGGACTTGATATTTGGGCGTTTTGTGCATCTGATGACGTGTCATCTTGGATTCCGTTTTTTCTGATCATCACCTGTCCTGCTGTTTTGACGATCGTTTTATCGTATAAGCCGCAGGGATTTAGTCGGCTTTTAACGCGCTGCAGCTTTGATGCCGAAGGCATCCATTGCCGGAGCCCGCGCTGGGGGCGCTTTACGCTTCGGTGGGATGAAATTCGTACATATGGGTTTTATGGGTACTCTTTTTCCTATATGTCCATGCCGTTTTTGTACTTCTCGCTGGACCCGGCGGAGTATGCACCCCAAAATGGCGGCGAGGCGGCGCGAATCGGCCGTGACCGGATCATTTTTCAGTATCGGCCGTCCATCTGGGCGGCGCTGACGGAGTATATGCCGCGGGACATGATCAAGCGGCTGGACGATGTGATCCGCAATGAACGCGGCGGGCATTTCCGGCGCAGGCCCGGCGCGTGAGCGGGCGAGCCTGCTGCACCGTGGATAGAGAAGAAAGCAGACAGCAAAAAATCCGGCGCCCGCATCGCGGGCGCCGGATCTTGCTTTGTCTGTTGTTTTGCAGGGGCAGGGGGGAATCAGTACATACCGCCCATGTCCGGGGCAGCCGGGGCGGCCGGAGCGGCCTTCTCGGGCAGGTCGGCCACGAGGGACTCGGTGGTCAGGACCATGGAGGAGACGGACGCGGCGTTCTCGAGCGCGCTGCGGCAGACCTTGGTCGGGTCGACGATGCCGTTTTCGATCATGTCGCCGAAGGTGTCGTGCGCGGCGTCGTAGCCGTAGTTGACGCTCTTGCTCTTGCTGACCTTGTCGAGGATGACCGCACCCTCAACACCGGCGTTGGCCGCGATCTGGCAGATCGGGGCGCGCAGAGCGGCTGCGATGATGTTCGCGCCGGTCTTCTCATCGCCGGAGAGCTTGGCAGCGGTCGCCTGTGCGGCCTTGCTGGCCACGACATACGCCGTGCCGCCGCCGGCCACGATGCCCTCTTCGACGGCTGCGCGGGTCGCGTTGAGCGCGTCCTCGATGCGCAGCTTCTTTTCCTTCATCTCGGTCTCGGTCGCAGCGCCGACCTTGATGACCGCAACACCGCCGGACAGCTTTGCCAGGCGCTCCTGCAGCTTCTCCTTGTCGTACTCGGAGGTCGTCGTCTCGATCTGGGCGCGGATCTGCGCGATGCGGGCCTGGATGTCGTCCTTGGCCCCGGCACCCTCGACGATGGTCGTGGTCTCCTTCGTGACCTTGACCTGAAGTGCGCGGCCGAGCTGGGCCAGCGTGGTGTCCTTGAGCTCCATGCCGAGGTCGGTCGAGAGATGACCTGACCGCCGGTCAGGATGGCGATATCCTGCAGCATTTCCTTGCGGCGGTCGCCGAAGCCGGGGGCCTTGACGCACACGCAGGTGAACGTGCCGCGCAGCTTGTTGAGGATGATGGTGGCCAGCGCCTCGCCCTCGATGTCGTCGGCGATGATGACGAGCTTCTTGCCCGCGTTCAGCACGGCCTCGAGCACCGGCAGGATCTCCTGAATGTTCGAGATCTTCTTGTCCGTGATGAGGATGAGCGCGTCGTCAATGACGGCCTCCATCTTGTCGTTATCCGTGACCATATACGGGGTGACATAGCCGCGGTCGAACTGCATGCCCTCGACGACCTCGGAATAGGTCTCGGCGGTCTTGCTCTCCTCGACGGTGATGACACCGTTCTGGCTGACCTTCTCCATCGCCTCGGCGATGAGCTTGCCGATGTGCTCGTCACCGGAAGAGATCGCGCCGACACGCGCGATGTCGCCGCTGCCGCTCACGGGCTGGGAGTTGGTGCGGATGGCATCGACAGCCGCTTCGGTCGCCTTCTGGATGCCGCGGCGCATGACCATCGGATTGGCGCCGGCGGCGAGGTTCTTCAGACCCTCGCGGATCATCGCCTGCGCCAGCACGGTGGCGGAGGTGGTGCCGTCGCCCGCGACGTCGTTGGTCTTGGTGCTCACTTCGCGGATGAGCTGCGCGCCCATGTTCTCAAACGGGTCCTCGAGCTCGATCTCTTTTGCGATCGTCACGCCGTCGTTCGTAATCAGCGGAGCGCCAAACTTCTTGCCCAGCACCACGTTGCGGCCCTTGGGGCCGAGGGTGATCTTGACGGTATCTGCAAGCTGATCCACGCCGCGCTGCAGCGCCTTGCGTGCTTCTTCACCATAAATGATCTGTTTTGCCATAATGATAGCCTCCTAAAATCAAAGCGGTTGGATTACTCGACGACAGCCAGAATGTCGCCCTGACGCACGATGGAATATTCCTCGCCGTCCACTTTCACGGTGGTGCCGGAGTACTTGCCGACGATCACGCGGTCGCCCGCGGCCACGGTCATCTTCACTTCGTTGCCGTCCACCATGCCGCCCGGGCCGACTTCCACGACCTCGAACATCTCGGGCTTCTCCTGCGCGGATGCTGCCAGGATCAGGCCGCTCTTGGTCTTTTCCTCTGCCTTGAACTGCTTGAGGATCACACGGTCTGCCAACGGTTTGAGTTTCATAATCTATATGCCTCCTAATATTGAATACAAAAAAGCGATGCGTTAGCACTCAATTCCTCGGAGTGCTAACGCATCATACTATACCACAATTTTTCGGATTATCAAGCCCCTGGCGAAATTTTTTTGTAAACGTTTTGTGACCGCGTTTTTCGTCACGCGTGGACAAATTCGCGCGTCTCGTGGCCGCCCGCCGTCTCGGGGTGGAAGAAGGCCATGTTCGCCGGCACGAGGAAGTTCACGCCGCCGGGGATAAGGTCAAAGTTCACGTGCTTGCTCCAGAGGGCCTCGCCGTCGACGTTCACGACGAGCTCGGTCTCGCTGTCGATCTCAAGATGGTCGCCTTCGAGGTGGGTGATGAGATTTGCCAGCTCGCGGTAGCGGCCCTTGGCGTACTTGCCGACGAGCCGGATGAACGTCAGACGCGACACATCGCGCACGACGAGAAACTCGAGCTTGCCGTTGTCGGGCATGGAGTCGGGGATGGGGTTGAAGCCGCCGCCGTAGAACCGGCCGTTGCACGCGCAGATGAGCGACGTGCCGCCGCTGTAGTCCATGCCGCAGCCGCGCACGGTCAGCGGTTGGGCAATGCCCTTGAAGAGGTTGGCCACGGCAGACAGCACATAGCTGTCGTGGTACTGGTGCACCTCGGTGCCGATGCGCGCGTCGATGCCGACCGAGCAGATATTGATCGCGTAGCGTCCGCAGCACTCCATGACGTCAAGGGGGCGCACCTCGCCGCGCACGAGCTCCGCGAGGTCGAAAAAGCGCTCCTTCTCCTCACCGAACATTTTGATGAAGTCGTTGCCCGTGCCGCAGGGGAAGTGCGTCACGGCGACGTTAGCGTGCCCGACGGCGCCGTTGACGCACTCGTTGAGCGTGCCGTCGCCGCCGCAGGCATACACCCGCAGCTCCTCGCCGGAAGCGGCCTCCGCCGCGATTTTTGCGCACGCATCCATGGGCGCGGTCGTGACATAGACCTCGTAAGCGTCCGCGCTGCCCTCAAGCGCGCGGCGCGCCTGCTCGGCCACGTATTCGCGCCGGTCCTTACCGCCGGCGACGGGGTTGACGATGAACAGATGTTTCATAGCTCCATTCCTGCACTTTCGACAAAATAATACCATTACTATACCCCGCGCGGCGGGGGCGCGCAAGAGGGAAATCGTGAATATTTGCGGATTTTTAACTACCGGTGTTAAATATATGCGGCTGCGTGTCGGATATGCGGCCTCACACGTCCTTCGTGTACTGGAACAGATCGCAGCGGAGCGTACCGTTGTAGAGCTTGCGCTTCTTGTCCGCCGGGCGGCCGAACGCGCGCTCAAACTCCGTGTGCGAGCTCAGGAGGTAGAGCCGCCAGTGCTCGGTTTTGGCATAGGCCGAGCCGAAGGCGGTGTAGAGCGCCTCGGCCTCGCGCTTTTCCATGAGGCGCTCGCCGTAGGGCGGATTCGTGACGATGACGCCGCGGTCAGTCGTCTGCGCGAATTCGCGCGCGTCCGCCACCGCGAAGGCGATGCAGTCGTCCACGCCGGCGCGGCGGGCATTGTCTCGCGCCATGGCGACGGCGCGGGGGTCCATGTCGGAGGCGAAGATGTGGTACTCGCCGTGAAACTCGCGTGCGCGCGCTTCCTCGCGCGCCTGCGGCCAGACCCCGGCCGGCAGCCACGCCCACTGCATGGCCGCAAAGTCGCGGCTGATGCCCGGCGCGCGGCCTTTGGCGGCCAGCGCCGCCTCGATGGCAATGGTGCCGCTGCCGCAAAACGGGTCGCAGAAATCGCCCCGGCCGCGGTAGCCCGCGATGTCCACGAGCGCGGCGGCCAGCGTCTCGCGCAGGGGCGCGGCCACGTGCGCCGGACGGTAGCCGCGCTTGTGCAGCGGCGTGCCGGTCGTATCGAGATAGAGCGTGGCCGTGTCGTGCACGAGCGAGAACTGAATCTGGTACAGGGCGCCGGTCTCGGCAAACCAGTTGACGCGGTAGCGCTGCTTGAGCGACTCGACGACGGCTTTTTTGATGATCTTCTGGCAGTCGGGCACGGAGTGCAGCGCCGACTCCAGACTGTAGCCCTTGACGGGGAAGGCCGCGTCCGCGGGCAGGTACTGCGCCCACGGCAGGGCCTTCACGCCCTCGAAGAGCGCGTCAAACGTCGGGGCGGGGAAGCTGCCCAGCTCGAGCAGCACGCGCTCGCCAAAGCGGCAGCGGAGGTTTATGCGCGCGATGTCCGCGTCCGTGCCCGTGCAGCGCACGCGGCCGTTTTCGGGCATGACGCTGCGCAGGCCCATATGGCGCAGCTCGTTGCCGAGCGGGCCCTCGAGCCCGAACAGGCACGGCACGCACAGTTTGTGCTCAGGCATCGGGCGTGTCCTCGGTTTCGTCAGATTTTTCAGGCTCGGCCGGGGTTTCCGGGGCTTCCGGTTCGGCCGGGGTTTCCGCTTCCGGCTTGGCCTCGGGCGTTTCCTCCGGAGCGGTCTCCGGCTTGGCTGCGGCCTCCGGGATCTCCTCCGGTGTGGTTTCCGGGTCGGCCGGGGTCTCAGGCGTCATGTCCACGAGCTCGAACGTGATGTCCGGCAGCTTCTGCTCGTCATACTTGCCGCAGAGGATGCGGATGAACACGACGATGGCATAGATCAGGCAGGCGACGGCCGCGACCGTCAGCCCCTCGACCCAGCCCTGCGGGATGCTGCCGACGGTGTCCACGCACACGATCTCGTCGGGCAGGTAGTCGGCCGCGTCGTCGCTGTCGCCGATGGCACCGATCTGCTGCAGGTAGGCGTTGTTTTCCGTGTACCAGTCGTAGAGCGCGGACGAGACGGCCTCCGGCATGGTCTTGACCGTACCGGTGACGCGGATGAAGCTGTCGACCGAGTAGCTCTGGCCGGAGAGAACGCTTGTCGTCGCATCGGAGATGGTCTTGACCGAGGCGTTCCAGCGCGCGGGGAAGCGGAAGGCCACGAGCTTGCCGCCGATGGGCACAACGCCGTACTGCGCGCTGCCGCCGTTGGGGTCGGAAAACGTGTTGAGGATAAAAGCAATGTCATGCTGCACGAACGTGCCGGGGTCGGCATCGAACGTGCCGGCGATCTCCTGCGCGCCGCGGGCGATGCGGAACACGCCGAAGCCGGACACCGCCAGCAGCACGATGGCCGCCAGCAGACCGGCCACACCGCGCCGGAACGCGTGACGCGCGCGGTCGCTCATGGGCTTTTTCTCCGCCGGAGCGGGGACTTCGGCAGGATCGGCTTCGCCGGCGGCGGGCTCGCCGGCCGTGACTTCTTCCGGCTGCGCGCACGCTTCGGGCGCATCGGTCTCCGGGGCGTCCGGCGCGGCGTTGTCGTTGATGATTTCTTCGGGGGTCTTGTGTTCGTCCATGATGGGCTCCTTTCTCAGATCGTGGCGGCGGTGTCAAGCATGGCGTCGAGCACGCAGCAGGCGAGCGCGGCCTCCATGACCGGGATCGCCCGCGGGGCGAGGCACGGGTCGTGCCGGCCGTTGATGCGCAGCGGCGTCTCCTCCATTGTGGCCAGGTCGACCGACGGCTGCTCGCACGCGATCGACGGCGTCGGCCGCAGGGCCATGCGCACGACGAGCGGCATGCCGTTGGTGATGCCGCCGTTGATGCCGCCGGCATTGTTTGAGGCCATGGTGATGTGCCCGTTTTTCAGGCGGATGGGGTCGTTGGCTTCGCTGCCGCGCATTTCGGCGAGGGCGAAGCCGCGGCCGAACTCCACGCCCTTCACGCCGGGGATGGCATAGAGCATGCCGGCGATGCGGCTCTCCATGCCGCCGAAGAGCAGCCCGCCGACGCCGGCGGGTACGCCCGTGACGATGCACTCGAGCTCGCTGCCGACGGAGTCGCCGGCGCTGCGCGCGTCGAGAATGGCGCGCTTCATGTCAAAGTTCAGCTCCCTGCCCGTCGCCTGGCCGACGCGCACGGCGTTGGCCGTGATCGTGATGCCGCGGCGCTCGAGGATCTGCCGGCAGACTGCTCCGGCGAACACGAGGCAGGCCGTGAGCCGGCCGCTGAACGGGCCGCCGCCGCGCAGGTCGGCGTGGCCGCCGAAGCGCACGGTCGCGGCGTAGTCCGCGTGGCTCGGGCGCGGGATCTCCGGGTGGTAGGCCGCACTGTTCTGGTCCTTGTTGCGGAAGATGGCCGAGATCGGCGCGCCGGTCGTCACGCCGTTGAGGATGCCGCTCATCACGAGCGGATCGTCCGTCTCCGAGCGGTGGGTCGTCAGGTCGGACGAGCCGGGGGCGCGCCGGCGCATCTGGATGCGCACGGCGTCCATGTCGATGGCCTCGCCGGCCGGGACGCCGTCGAGCACGACGCCGATCGCCGGGCCGTGCGACTCGCCGAAGATCGTCACTTTTACGCGTTCGCCATAGGTATTCATGCGTTTGCCTCGCTGTTCGTTCAAAATAAAGGATACAGATAACCATACAACATTTTTCCGGTCTTGTAAATGCCTTTTGCGTGCGCGCGGGGGTCATGGGCGCGCGGATTTTACAGATTGGACATGAAAACGCCGTGCCGGTTGTTTTATAATAAGAACAAATTGTGAAAATGATATCCGGCGCGCAAGTGCGCCGGCGAAGGAGGCAATATCACATGAGCCAGAAAGTGCTCGTCGTGGAGGACGATAACAACATCGCAGAGTTGCTGCGTCTGTACCTGCAGAAGGACGGGTTCGAGGTCTCGCACGCGGCCGACGGCGGCAAGGCCGTCGAGATGGCCAAGGAGATCCAGCCCGACCTCGTGCTGCTCGATATCATGCTGCCCGTCATGGATGGCTGGCAGGTCTGCCGCGAGCTGCGCAAGACCATGAAAATGCCCATCATCATGCTCACCGCCAAGGGCGAGACCGAGGACAAGGTCTCCGGCCTGGAGATGGGCGCGGACGACTACATCGTCAAGCCCTTCGAGGTCAAGGAGCTGCTCGCGCGCGTGCACGCCGTGCTGCGCCGCACCGGCGACGACGGCAAGCCCAAGAGCAAGAAGCTCACGTTCGACAAGCTCGTCATCAACCTCGACTCCTATGAGCTGATCGTCGACGGCAAGAAGATCGATACGCCGCCCAAGGAGATGGAGCTGCTGTACCACCTCGCGGCGACGCCCAACCGCGTCTACACCCGCAACCAGCTGCTCGACGAGGTGTGGGGCTTTGACTACTTCGGCGACAGCCGCACCGTCGACGTGCACATCAAGCGCCTGCGCGAGAAGCTCGAGGGCGTGTCCGACAAGTGGGCGCTCAAGACCGTCTGGGGCGTGGGCTATAAGTTCGAAGCGGAAGAGACGTAAGTGAAAAGCATTTATTTCAAAAACTTCGCCGCGACCGCCGCCATGGTCATGTTCAGCTTCCTCATCCTCGGCGCGGCGTTCGTGTTCCTCGGCCGCAGCTATGTCATCAGCGAATACCGCGGCAACATGGTCTCCAACGCCGAGGAGGTCAGCCACGCCGCACAGGCGCTCGCGCGCGACGACGAGCTCTCCAACTGGGACCTGCGTATGGTCATCAGCACCCTTGCACAATCTACCGGTAACCACATCTTCATCACGGACACCGACGGGACGATCGTGTCCTGCTCGTGCCGCAACATCGCCTGCGAGCACCTCGGCCGCTCGGTCGGCTCGGCGCAGCTGACGCAGCTGCGCAGCGACGGCAAGTTCAACCTCATCACGAACCTCGGCGGGTTTTATGCCTCGCCGCACTACGTCGTCGCGCAGCCGATCACCATCGGCACGGACGCGCGCGTGATCGGCTACGTGTTCGTGGCCACGAACAGCGCCACGATCATCGACGGCTGGCGAACGTTCGTGTGGGTGTTTCTCGCCGCGTCTGCCGCCGTGATGATGATCGCGCTGCTGCTCTCGCTCGTGACGAGCAAGCGCATGGCTCAGCCGCTCGACGAGATGGCCGTCGCGGCCAAGAAGTTCGCCCACGGCGACTTTTCCGCCCGCGTCACGGACGACGGACGCACCGACGAGGTCGGCGCGCTCATCTCGGCCTTCAACACCATGGCCGACTCCCTTGAGACGAGCGAGCAGCGCCGCAACGCCTTCATCGCCAACGTCTCGCACGAGCTCAAGACCCCCATGACCACCATCGCCGGCTTTGCCGACGGTATTCTCGACGGCACGATCCCCAAGGATCAGGAGGACAAGTACCTCGCCACCATCGCCGACGAGACGCGCCGGCTCTCGCGCCTCGTGCGCAGCATGCTCGACATGTCGCGCCTTGAGAGCACGGGCGAGGATCTGACGCGCCGGCGCGAGTTTGACATCTCGGAGAAGATCGTCAGCACCATGCTCAGCTTTGAGGCGCGCGCCAACGACAAGCAGCTCGACGTGGACCTCCAGCTGCCCGAGGACTCCATGCAGGTGCTCGCAGACCCGGACGCCATCACGCGCGTGCTCTATAACCTGATGGACAACGCCGTCAAGTTCGCCGCGCCCGGCAGCACGCTGTGCGTCTCGCTCTGGAAGTCGGAGGGCAAGGCCTACGTCTCCGTGCGCGACCACGGCGAGACCATCCCGCCCGACGACCTGCCGTTCATCTTCGACCGCTTCCACAAGTCCGACCGCAGCCGCAGCCTCGACCGCGACGGCGTGGGGCTCGGATTGTATCTGGTCAAGAGCATCCTCGACGCGCACGGCGAGGACATCGCCGTCACGAGCCGCGACGGTGTGACGGAGTTCGTGTTCACGCTCACGCTCGCAAAGCCCGCGCCCAAGCCCACCGCCAAGCCCGAGAGCACCGGCCGCCGGGGCGGGCGCAAGAGTTCATGATTTGTTCTCGGAATTCATAAAATGTTTGTTTTCCATTCATAAGCAGCACAAAATCACGTGCTATCATCAAATCGTTCCTTGGGAGGGACACCACAATGTACGACAATGTCCGCAAACCGGAGTCCGACTGGTATGAGGCCGGCTATACCGCGCCCCGCACCGATGCCGCAGGCACCGGCTGCTACGACTCCTACTGGAGTCCGTCGCAGGCCGCCGCGCCGAAGAAGAAGTCCCATCAGGGACTGAAGATCACGATGATCATCCTCGGCGTGCTCGTACTCATCATCGCGTCCTGCTATGTGTTCGCCGGCCGCGGCCGGGAGGCAATCTCCAGCGACGGTGAGCCGGGCCAGCACGGCAGCGTGACGCTCCCCCGCGAGGACACGGACGATGACACCACCGTCACCGGCAAGAATGAGCTGCCGGCCGCGCCGACCGATCCGAGTGTGACCATGATGCTCCAGCCCGCCGGGGGCAGCGCGCTCTCGCTGCAGAGCGTGTATGCCAAGTGCCTGCCGTCCGTCGTCGGCATCCATGCCGACATCAGCCGCAGCGAATACAGCACCGGCACCGGCGTCGTGCTCACGAGCGATGGCTACATCGTCACGAACACGCACGTGCTCGACGGTGCCAAGGCCGTCACCGTGACGACCTCGGACGGTACCGAGTACACCGGCAAGCTCGTCGGTGCGGACGCCGTGAGCGACATCGCCGTGCTCAAGATCGAGGCGCAGGGCCTCACGCCCGCCGAATTCGGCGACTCCAGTTCCCTGCAGGTCGGTGACGACGTCGTGTCCATCGGTAACCCGCTCGGCGAACAGCTGCGCTGGACGATGACCAACGGCATCATCTCCGCCATCAACCGTGACATGGTCTATAACGGGCACAGCATGACGCTTCTGCAGACCAATGCCGCCATCAACGAAGGCAACTCCGGCGGCCCGCTCATCAATATGTATGGGCAGGTGATCGGTATCACGAACATGAAGGCCCTGTCCACGGGTGTGGAGGGCATCGGCTTTGCGATCCCGACCGCGTCCATCCGCCCGATCGTCAATGCGCTGCTCGCAGACGGCCGCGTTTCCGGCCGCGTGAGCATCGGCATCACCGTGGGCGCTGTGTCTTCCGCCGCTTCCGAATACTACGATCTGCCCGATGGGCTGTATATCAGCGCCGTCGCCGAGGGCTCGGACGCCGAAAAGCAGGGCATCCAGTCCGGCGATATGCTGCTGGCCGTCAACGGTCAGGCCGTGACCACCACCTATGATGTCAGCGCCGCGAAGGACGGGCTGAAGGTGGGCGACACCGTCACGCTGACCATCTACCGCGACGGCAAAACGTTCGACGTCGACGTCAAGCTCGTCGATACGAACGACATCTCTTAATTTGCTAGTTTCTCCCTCCTCATATTCTCCTCTCTATTGAACGAACCCCAGGCGGCTTGCCGTCTGGGGTTTGTTCTATATTTGTTAGGATGGTGCTGGTGCGTTGTGTGACAGAGCAGCGGGGAAGCCCGAGGGGGCAAGGCCCGCCTCGGGTGGAATGACACGCGCTTGCGCAGCAAGCCGACGAACCCCAGATGGGTAAAACCATCTGGGGTTTGTTCTATGTTTGGGTAAAAATGATGCTGCTGCGCTGTGAAATTGAGCCGCAGGGGAAGGCTTTCCAGATCCGGACCTTCCGGCGTCCACGGTGATGCACTGCACCCCGTCACGCCAGCGCAGCCGTGAAGCAGTGCCATTCCTCGAGCGTGTCGTGCGCCGTGACGGTGAAGCCCGCGCGCGTGAGCGCGGCGGCCACCTCGTCCTCGCGCCCGTCGATGATGCCCGAGCACACGAACGTGCCGCCCGGGGCGAGAAACGCCGGGGCGAGCGCGGCCAGCGGGATGATGACGTCGGCCACGATGTTCGCCAGCACGATATCATATCCCGTGCCGAGACGGCGGCGCAGGCCGGCGTCGGCAAGAATGTCGCCCGCGCAGACGGTGAACTTGTCGTCATAAAACCCGTTGAGCGCGGCGTTGGCTGCCGCGACCTCCGGGGCTTTGGGGTCAATGTCGCAGCCGGTGACGTGCGCGCAGCCGAGCAGCAGCGCGCCGATGCCGAGAATGCCGCTGCCGCAGCCGAGGTCGAGCACCGTCCTGTCCGCGCCGGCGCAGTGCTCGAGCGCGGCGAGGCACATGCGCGTCGTGGCGTGGCTGCCCGTGCCGAAGATGAGGCCGGGGTCGAGCCGCAGCGGCAGGCGGCCGTCCGCCGGGGCGTCGAGCCACTCGGGCACGACGACGAGCCGTGCGCCTGTCTCGATCGGCTGATAGTACTGCCGCCAGTTATTTTCCCAGTCGCTGTCGCGCACGGTCGTGGTCGTCAGCTCACGGCCGATACCGGCGCGGATGGCGGCCAGCTGCGCGCGGCCGTCGTCATCGTCGGCAAGGTAAAACTTGATGCGCGACACGCCGCGAAACTGCGCCTCGAGCGCGTCGTCCACATAGTCCCAGTACTGATGGTTCTGCTCCAAAAACTGCTGAAAATCCGTCTCATCCTCCACGACCATGCCGCCCGCGCCCAGCTCGGCCAGCTGCGCGCAGACGTCGTCGATCTCGTCGCTGCGGGTGGGGACGGACACTTCGATCCATTGCATCGGGCATTGCCTCCTTTGTGCGTTTTCCTGCGCCGATGATAGCACAGCGGGGCCGGGAATGCAAGAACGCGAAAAAGGTCCCTGCGGCAATGCCGCAGGGACCTTATGGGGATCGGGATGCTGCTTACTCCGCTTCGTCGGAGATGAGGCCGTAGCCGCCGTTTTTGCGCCGGTAGACGACCGACACGGCGCCATCGGCCGCGACATCACGAAAGACGAAGAACGTGTGCTCGAGCAGGTCCATCTGCAAGATCGCTTCCTCGACGCTCATGGGCTTGATGGGGAAGCGCTTGCGGCGCACGACCTCGAACGCGCCGGCCTCGACCGTGTCGTCCGCGGGGATGTACTCCGGCTGCACCTCGCGCTCAAACGCGCCCTCGCGCAGCTTTTTGGCCAGGCGGGTCTTGTTCTTGCGGATCTGGCGCTCGATCGTCGCCACGGCGGAGTCGACGGAGGCGTACATGTCGCTCGTCGTCTCATGGGCGCGGAAGAATGTGCCGTTGTTCTTGATCGTGATCTCGGCCGTGAAGCGGCCGCGCTCCGTGCTGAAGGTGACGTTTGCCTCGCTTTCGGTGCGGAAGAGCCGGTCGATCTTGCTGACCTTTTTCTCCGCGTACGCACGCAGGGAATCGGACGGGGCCATTTTCTTTTCGATGAACGTGAACTTCATAAAACGCCACTCCTTTCAGGTTTTCCACTCCGGGTCGCCCCGGAGCTGTTGACTACAGTGTAACCGGTTTTGCGGCAAAAAGAAAGGGACATTTTGTGAATCTTTTTCCATGACCGCATCGCCGGCCATTTTGGCGTTGGCCGGGCCTCAGCCCTTCTTGGCCTCCGCCTTGGCGAGGAACTTGTCCGCCATGATGAGAAAGCGCTCGTGCGTGCCCTGACCGATCGGGCCGGCGTCGTCCTCCGCCGTGACGCGGAACACGAGGCGGCGGCGGTCGACCTCAACGAGCTCGGCCTTGGCCGTGACGTGCATGCCAACGGGCGTCGCTGCGTCGTGCGACACGTCGAGCTTCGTGCCGACGCTGCTCTGGCCTTCCTCCAGGCCATCGGCAATGGCGTTGCAGGCGGCGTTTTCCATCAGGGCGATCATGTACGGCGTGGCGAACACCGGCAGCGCGCCGGAGCCGACCGCAGCCGCGGTATTTTCAGGCGTCACGACGGCGGAAGCGGTGCCGACGGCGCCAACGGAAATGGACATGGTTATCGTCTCCTTTACTTTTGTGAGTACCCCCCGGCTGACAACTGGGGGTAAAAGTAGTTTAACATGATTTTTTCGGGAACGCAACCAAAATTGCAGACAAGCGCCCGTCTCGTGTTAACGTTGTGTCATTCCTTGCAGGACGGGGGGCGCGGTGCTATAATATAAAATTGTCCGATCGGGCCGTTTCCGGCCGGACACGTCCCGCCGAAGCCATCGGCGGAGATCATTTGGCTTCCGCCATCGCCATTGGCGGAGCAGGGAGGAAAAACAATGAAAAACACCGAAAAAACCATGGACAAGATCGTCGCCCTGTGCAAGAACCGCGGCTTTGTGTACCCCGGTTCCGAGATCTACGGCGGCCTCGCCAACTCCTGGGACTACGGCCCGCTCGGCGTGGAGCTGAAAAACAACGTCAAGCGCGCCTGGTGGCAGAAGTTCGTGCAGGAAAACCCCTACAACGTCGGGCTCGACTCCGCCATCCTCATGAACCCGCAGGTCTGGGTGGCTTCCGGCCACGTGACGACGTTCAATGACCCGCTCATCGACTGCAAGTCCTGCAAGATGCGCCACCGCGCCGACAAGCTCATCGAGGGCTGGCTGGCCGAGAACCCCATGCCCGACGTGAACGTCGAGGCCATGACCAACGACGAGATGGTCGCCTTCATCCGCGAGCAGAAGATCCCCTGCCCGGGCTGCGGCAAGAGCGACTTTACCGATATCCGCAAATTCAACCTCATGTTCAAGACCCACCAGGGCGTGACCGAGGACACGGCCGCCGAGGTGTATCTGCGCCCCGAGACCGCGCAGGGCATTTTCGTCAACTTCAAGAACATCCAGCGCACGACGCGCCGCAAGATCCCGTTCGGCGTCTGCCAGATCGGCAAGAGCTTCCGCAACGAGATCACGCCGGGCAACTTCATTTTCCGCATCCGCGAGTTCGAGCAGATGGAGCTGGAGTTCTTCTGCGAGCCGGACACCGATCTCGAGTGGTTCGATTACTGGCGCAGCTTCTGCCACGAGTGGCTCAAGGGCCTGAACATGCACGATGAGAACCTCCGCCTGCGCGACCACGAGAAGGAGGAGCTGAGCTTCTACTCCAAGGCCACGACCGACTTTGAGTATCTGTTCCCGTTCGGCTGGGGCGAGCTCTGGGGCGTCGCCGACCGCACGAATTACGACCTGACCCAGCACCAGAAGTTCTCCGGTCAGGACATGGACTATTTCGACCAGGAGAAAAACGAGCACTACATCCCCTACGTCATCGAGCCGTCGCTCGGCGCGGACCGCGTGACGCTCGCCTTCCTGTGCGAGGCGTATGACGAGGAGGTCGTGGACGCGGCCAAGAACGACACCCGCGTCGTCATGCACTTCCACCCGGCGCTCGCACCGTTCAAGTGCGCGGTGCTGCCGCTGTCGAAAAAGCTCTCCGAGCCCGCGACCGAGCTCTACCACAAGCTGCAAAAGCGCTTCATGTGCGACTATGACGAGGCAGGCTCGATCGGCAAGCGCTACCGCCGCCAGGACGAGATCGGCACGCCGTATTGCGTGACGTTCGACTTTGAGTCCGCAGAGGACGGCTGCGTGACCGTACGCGACCGCGACTCCATGCAGCAGGAGCGCATCCCCATGGAGCAGCTGGAGGACTACATCGCCGCGCGCATCCGGTTTTAAGCTATGCCGAAGATCGTCCCGCCGCCGGACCCGACCGTGAAGGAAGAGCCCGGCGCGCAGATCGCCCGCTGGCTCGGGCCCGTGGGCGGCGGCTTCGTGCTGCTGCTGTCGGTGCTGATGATCGTGTTTTGCCTCACGCGGGGCGCAAATCCCGTGCCGGGCTACACCCCGCCGCACGACAGCGAGTACTACGCCCAGCACCTCGACGAGCTTGCGCAGGAGCTAAATGAAAATGTCCTGCCCGTGCTCGACGAGACCGCGCACGCCGAGGCGGGGGAGGACACCGTCACCGTCACGGCGTCGGAAAAGGAATACGTGCCTGTGCGCGGCGCGGTGCTGAAGTTTTACGACGCGGCGCTCTTTACATTTGAAAAAGCAAATTAGAATTAGAGAAAAGGAAGAATCAACATGAAACACGGATTTATCAAGGTTGCAGCGGCTGCTCCCGAGATCCGGGTAGCAGATCCGATGTTCAATGCGGATGCCGTCATCCGCGCCATGGACGAGCACGCACGCCTCGGCGTGAAGGTGCTCGTGTTCCCGGAGCTGACGCTCACGGGCGCTACCTGCGGCGATCTGTTCTATCAGAACACCCTGCTCGCAGGCGCGGCGGCCGCGCTCGAAAAGGTCGTCCAGGCGTCCGAGGGCAAGGATATGCTCGTGTTCGTCGGTCTGCCGGTCGCGCAGGGCGCGAAGGTGTATGACGCGGCGGCTGCCGTGTGCAACGGCGAGCTGCTCGGCGTCGTGCCGGCCAGCTGCCCGGGCGACAAGCACTTCGCCCTGCCCGGCGCGCTGCTCGACGACATTCAGATCGGCTCGCTTGGCCCGGTCGATTTCCACCCGCAGCAGCTGTTCCAGCACAGCGCAGTCAGCGAGCTGAACGTCGCCGTGCTCGTCGGCGCGGACGTGTCCGCCCCGGTGTCCCCGGCCGTGCGCCACGCGCTCGCCGGTGCGACCGTGCTCGTCGAGATGGCGGGCTTCCCGATGGCGACGGACTCCGCCTGCCGCGTGACCACCGCCGCGCGCGCCGAGAGCGCGAAGCTGCACGCCGGCGTCGTGCTGGCGGCTCCCGGCTTCGGCGAGTCGAGCACCGACGCGACGTATTCCGGTCTGTGCCTCGTCGCCGAGGACGGCAAGGTGCTCGAGAGCGCCGAGGACGGCTGCTCCGACGTCGTGACCGAGCTGGACGTGCAGCTGCTCATCGCCGCGCGCCGCAAGGACGCGACCTTCACCGGCGATGCTGCGTCCTACGTCGTCACCGAGTGGGGCGAGGGCGTGGAGGAGACCGTACTCACCCGCCCGTTCGGCAAGTACCCCTACCGTCCGGACGACCCGGCCGATTACCACGCTGCGGCCAAGCGCCTGCTGCACATGCAGGCCGCCAGCCTTGTGCGCCGCATGCAGTATGCCAATCTCAAGCACCCGGTCGTCGGCATCTCCGGCGGCGTGGACTCCACGCTCGCCGTCATCATCTGCGCCGAGGCCGTGAAGATGATGGGCCTGCCGGCCGATTACGTCACCGCCGTGACCATGCCGTGCTTCGGCACGACCGACCGCACGAAGTCCAACGCCATCATCGTGTCCGAGCAGCTCGGCGCGACCGTGCGCGTCATCGACATCGGCGAGAGCGTCATGCAGCACTTCAAGGACATCGGCCACGACCCCGAAAACCGCAACGTCGTATACGAAAACTCGCAGGCGCGCGAGCGCACCCAGATCCTCATGGACGTGGCCAACGGCTTTGCCGATGGCGGCATCCATGTCGGCACGGAGGACATGAGCGAGTTTGCCGACGGCTGGTGCACCTACAACGGCGACCACATCTCCATGTACGACGTCAACGCCGGCTCCACCAAGACCATGGTGCAGATGGTCGTGCGCTACGTCGCCGAGACGACGGACGACCAGGTGCTCGCCAAGGCCCTGCTCGACGTGCTCGATACGCCGGTCAGCCCCGAGCTGCTGCCCCCGACGCGCAACGGCGAGATCGCCCAGAAGAGCGAGGACTCCGTTGGCCCGTACAACCTCCAGGACTTCTTCCTGTACTACCTGGTCGATCACGGCTTCGCGCCCGAGAAGGTGCTGCGTCTGGCCGACATCGCCTACGGCGACGAGTTTGACCACGCGACGCTCAAAAAGTGGCTGCGCAGCTACTGCCGCCGCCTCTTCAGCCAGCAGTTCAAGCGCTCCTGCCTGCAGGACGGCCCGACGCTCAACGGCTTCAGCTTCTCGCCGCGCACCGGCTTCAGCATGCCGTCCGACGGGTCGGATGCCCTGTATCTGGCGACCGTGGACGCACTCAAGTAATCCCATCCTGAAAAAATGTCATGGGCGGACGTGCAAAGTTTGCGCGTCCGCTCTTGATTTTTTGCGTCGGATTGGGTAAGATACTCCTGCGCTATATCCCGCCCGGAGCGGGAACAGCAGCTTTAGGAGGTATTAAAAATGAACAACAGCAATGGTAAGACCCGGCGTCTGGCTGGGCTTGCACTCTTCACCGCCATCGTCGTCGTGCTGCAGCTGCTCGGCAGCTTCATCAAGGTCGGCCCGTTCGCCGTGTCGCTCGTGCTGATCCCGATCGTGGTCGGCGCAGCCGTTTACGGCGTGAGCGCCGGCGCGTGGCTCGGCTTCGTGTTTGGCGTCGTCGTCACGATCGCCGTCGTCACCGGCGCCGATCAGGGCGGTTACATCATGTTTTCCGCGCGCCCGGTCATGACCGTGCTCGTCTGCCTCATCAAGGGCACGGCGGCCGGTCTCGTTGCCGGTGCGCTCTATCGCGCCATCGGCAAAAAGCACGCGCTCGCGGGCGTCATCGTCGCGGCTGCGGCCGCCCCGGTCGTCAACACCGGGCTGTTCGTGCTTGCCATGGTGCTGTTTTTCCAGCCACAGCTGCAGGCGTGGGCCGGCGGAACGGCTGTCGCGACCTATATCGTTACGGGTCTCGTGGGCGTGAACTTCCTGCTCGAGCTGGGCGTGAACCTCGTCCTGAGCCCGACCATCACCCGGCTGATCGCAGCCGGCAAGAAAGGCCCGGTGGACTGATATGCTGCTGGCTCTGGACGTTGGCAATACGAATATTGTGATCGGTTTTCTCGACGAGTCCGGCATCCGCAACATTGCCCGTCTGGAGACCGACCGCGACAAGACCGCGCACGAGTACGCCATCTCGCTGCGGCAGGTGATCGAGTTTTCCGGCATCGCGCCGGAGAACATCGACGGCGCGATTTTGTCGTCCGTCGTGCCGCCGATCAACGGCGCGCTCATCGCCGCCGTGCGCATGATCACGGGCATCCGCCCGCTCGTCGTTGGCCCCGGCATGAAAACGGGGCTGAACATCGCGCTCGACAATCCCGCCACCATGGGCAGCGACCTCGTCGTCGGCGCGGCCGCCGCGCTGGCCATCCATGCCCCGCCGCTGATCATCATCGACATGGGCACAGCGACCACCATGACCGTCATCGACCGTGAGGCGCGCGTGCTCGGTGGGGCCATCATTCCCGGCGTGGGCATCTCACTCGAGGCGCTCGCAAACGGCACGTCGCAGCTGCCGCACATCTCGCTCGACGCGCCGAAAAAGTGCATCAGCACCGACACGGTCGAGGCCATGCGCTCCGGCAGCGTCTACGGCACGGCGGCCATGCTCGACGGTATGATCGAGCGCATGGAGGCCGAGCTCGGCGAGCCCGCCGCCGTCATTGCGACCGGTGGCCTCGGCGGCTGCATCATCCCGTACTGCCGGCGCGAGATCACGTACGACAAGAACCTGCTGCTCAACGGCCTGTGGGCCCTGTATCAGAAAAACAAGCGCAAGCGTTAAGTGCGCGCACCGACGCGGCGGCGTCACGGAGCTGTTTCCGTGACGCCGCTGTTGTTTTCCTGCGGCGCGCCGCAGGAAAATCGACCGGAATGTCCCTTGACCGTTTCCGGGATTTCGGATATGATAGAAAGATAACAACACGAAAGGAGGTGCGCGCGTGCGCAAAGACTGGTTTGAGGACGACAATGAGATCCGCCTGCTGCACCGCGGCAAGCGCCGGCTGCTCGACATTGTGTTCGGCCGCACGATGGTCATCACGCTGCTGCTCGTGCTGCAGATCGCCATCATGGTGCTTGGCGCGCACTATCTCGGCCGCTACTACCCCGCGCTGACGATCGTTTTGCGCGTGCTGAGCGTCGCGGTCATCATCTACCTCGTCAACAAGTCCGGCAGCGCGACGACGAAGATCACCTGGATCATCCTCGTCATGGCGCTGCCCGCGTTCGGCGTGCTGCTGTACCTGTTCGTGCAGCTCGATATCGGCCACCGCTACGCCAACCGCCGCGTGCAGGAGAGCATCCTGAGCACCGTGCAGTACGTCCCGCGCCAGACCGAGCTCATGGCCCGCCTGCGCACCGAGCTGCCCGAGGTGCACAACCTCGCCGAGTACACGCTGCGCTCCGGCGACTACCCCGTGTATGAAAACACTGCCGTCACCTACTACCCCATGGGGCAGGACAAGATCGGCGCGCTCATCGAGGCGCTGCAGTCGGCCGAGCACTTCATTTTCCTTGAATATTTCATCATCGAGGAGGGCGACGTCTGGGGCCGCATCCTGAAGATCCTGGAGGAGCGGGTGCGCGCCGGCGTCGAGGTGCGCGTGCTCTATGACGGCACGTGCACGTTCTACCGCCTGCCGTACGGCTATCCCAAGCGCATGGAGGCGCTGGGCATCCGCTGCAAGATGTTCGCGCCGCTGCGCCCGCTCGTGAGCACGTATTATAACAACCGCGACCACCGCAAGATCGCCGTCATCGACGGGCGCGTCGGCTTCACCGGCGGCGTGAACCTCGCCGATGAATATGCCAATCTCGTGAGCGTCTATGGCGTGTGGAAGGACACGGCCGTGCGTCTCGAGGGCGAGGCCGTGCGCTCGCTCACGCTCATGTTCCTGCAGATGTGGGGCATGGACGAGCGCGAGCCGGACACCGATTCCTACGGCCGCTATCTCAATGTGCCCCTGCGCCCGCTGCCGGGCGCGGGCGGCTACGTCCTGCCGTATGCCGACAGCCCGCTCGACGACGAGCGCGTGGGCGAGTGCGTATATCTCGACATCCTCAACCACGCCGAGCGCTATGTGCGCATCTTCACGCCGTACCTCATCCTCGACGAGACGATGGTCATGGCGCTCACGTTCGCGGCCAAGCGCGGCGTGGACGTGGAGCTTATTTTGCCGCACGTGCCGGACAAGAAGTTCGCCTTCGCC
>OJKI01000202.1_pt1 | contig 26080 bp, 18 predicted proteins | sample 1596431 | NCBI WGS metagenome assembly OJKI01 (sample SAMEA4350165, study PRJEB24818) | metagenome | biome: human; feature: gut; material: faeces | place: Denmark | collected 2013-09 | reverse complement strand
ATACTATCACAACATATATTTTTTTACAAGTACTTTTTTTGTTTCATTGATTTTCTTGTTTTTATTTTTAAATTTCAGTTAAAGATATTCAAAATCCGCTTTCTTAAAACATTAATGCATTTTTTATATGATGTACATAGAAGTGGTCTTGTCTTTTGTATATTTCAATTATATCAAATCTTATATAAGCATTTTCTATCTTTTTACAATATAAATAATATTCTGCAGTTTTATAAATATGCTTTTGTTTTGTGTTATCTACCGCTTCTACTGGCTTTCCAAATTTATCACTTGCTCTGGTTTTGACCTCTACAAAAACATATTCATTTTTATCTTTTGCTATTATATCTGTTTCTCCATAATAGCTTCTAAAGTTTCTTATTAATATTTGACATCCTATTTTTTCCAAATATTTTACTGCAATATCTTCTCCTTTGGTTCCTAGTATATGTCTTTTATACATTATTCCACCCTCTTGTATTCATTTCCCGGCAAACTTTCTATGTATCCTTCAATTTCCATCATTGTTATTTTTTGGTTTAGTTCTGAAATATCTAGGTTTCTCTTTTTGGCTAGTTCATTTATTTCTATCGGATCTTCAGTTATGAGATTGTACAGCTTTTTGTATTCTCTTTTTGTTTTTTGTTATTTTATGTAACATTTTTTATGGAATGATTTGATTTTTTATGAATACTATGATATACTAGAGAACATATCAAAAATATTTTAAGGAGGGTTTTCCCATGGAGAATCATGTCAAGCCTGTCAATGCGGGCAATCGGGACAGCATCATGAAAGTCACGAATGACGGTCGTATGGTCGTCAGATGTTCTTTGTTCGGCACTTCTCAGTGTCCGAACCCGGATTGCTCTGGGTATCATTATTGCCCGTGCTCTAAGAATCACAGCGACAACTAAACATTCCCTAGGATCCTAGGAACGCGAGGACAATGTCCTCGCGCTCTGCTTTTATTTTTTAGATAATGTCACTTCTATTTCATTTTCTTTTTTATTATGAACGTATCTTATTGTTACTTTGTCTCCTACTTCTTTCTCATATATATAATTTCTTAATGTTGACATTTTATTAAGTTTTATTCCATCTATTTCTAATATAATGTCACCTTTTTTTAGCTTTGCTTTATCTGCTGGAGAATTTCGTATAATTTCTGCTATATATATCCCATTTTCTAAACTCATTTTTGTTCCGAGTTGTTCATTTATATATGGCACTATATCCTTGTCATACGCATACACGCCAAGAGTTGCGGAATTTACTTCTCCCTTTTCTTCTAATTTTTTAATAATTGGCTTTACATTATTTATCGGGATTGCAAATCCTATTCCCTCTGCTGTTGTTATCTTTACAGAGTTTATTCCTATTACTTCTCCATTTTCATTTATTAGTGGGCCTCCGCTATTTCCAAGATTTATTGTCGCATCTGTTTGTATTAAATTTTCCATATAATAATTTTTATCATTTTCTTCTATTTTTATTGTTCTTTCTAATCCGCTAATTATTCCTGATGTAACTGTTCTTTGGAATTCATACCCTATTGGATTTCCTATTGCATACACCTTTTGAGCAATCTTAATATTTTCGGAATCTCCTAATTTTAAGAATTCCAAATTTTTTGCGTTTATTTTTACAACACTTAAATCTATATCAGAATCCGCCCACACAACTGTTGCTTCGTAGTTTCTACCATCTTCCAACGTAACATAGCACGTACTGTTTTTATCCCCTGATACATGTTGATTTGTTACTATATAACCTTCACTTGTAACTATAAATCCTGTTCCCAGGCCAAGTTCACTGGTTCCTTCTTTTAAGAAGATTGTGTTTCCTTTATTTTTTACTTTTGATATTCCGACAACAGACTTATTAGTTGTTTCTATTATATCTGATATACTTTTTTCTTGTGTCTCTCCTATTTTTGCCACTGTCTTTTGAGCATCATAATCTCCTAAAATTTCTTGTTCTGTTGTAAACGATATGTATACACAATACGCCAAAATTATAAACGATACAATTAAAATCATTATTGCTGTCGTTTCTAAAAATTTTATTATTTTACTATCTTTTTTCATAAAATTACCACCCTTAAGTTTATTCTTCCCGTTTCCTTATTTTTTAATCAATTTATTTATTTTTTCCTATTGCAAATTTTGTCTAAAAGTGGTAAAATGTGGAAGAAAGCGTTTGTAAAACTATTTTTTACCTTTTACTAATGCGTTAACACGTTATATGAAAGGATATATTATAATGAATTCTAAATTATATGGTTTAACTAATCCTCAAAAAAACATTTGGAATACTGAACAATATTATAATGGAACATCTATCAATAACATCGGTGGTACTGTTTATTTAAAGTGTCACTTGGACTTTGCAGCACTTTCTAATGCTGTGTCTAATGTTATTGTTAATCATGATAATTTTCACATAAAACTTGTTAGAAAGGATAATGATATTAATCAAACTTTTGTTGCCTTTGATAGTTTCCCTGTTGAGATTATTGACTTAGCAGATATTTCTGAGTTGGCTTCTTTTGAAGAAAAGTTGTGTCAAAAAGTTTTCTCTCTTGAAAACGATAATTTGTTTTGTGTCAAAATTTTTAGATTGCCAGATAGTACTGGTGGTGTTATTTCTGTTATGCATCATATTATTTCAGACTCTTGGACAGTAGGCCTATTTTGTAAGGAAATTGTTCAGGAATATACTAATTTGATTAAAAATGTTAAATCTGATGATGTAAAATATTCATACATTAATTATATAAATAAAGAGCAAGAATATTTAAACAGTTCTTCTTTTGAAAAAGACAAAGAATATTGGGCAGAAGTTTTTAATACTGTGCCTGAACTTGCTACAATTCCAAGCTTTTCAGCAGAATCTTCTAATCAAGTTTCTTGTACTGCTAAAAGGCAAAAGTTTGCTATTTCTAAGCAAGTTATGGACAAAGTTTCTGAATTTTGTAAGAATAATAGAATTTCAATATATAATTTTTTCATGTCAATTTTTTCGATTTATATTGGTAGAGTATCAAATTTAAACGATTTTGTCATTGGTACACCAATTTTAAATAGATTAGATTTTGCGGATAAGAACACTAATGGTATGTTCATTAGTACTGTTCCTTTGCGCGTAAATATTTTAAATGACTCTTCTTTCGTAGATTTTAGCAAATCTATAGCTAGAAGTTGCCTATCTATGTTAAGACACCAAAGATATCCATATCAAAACATACTAGAAGATTTAAGAAAATTAGATTCTAGTATTCCAAATTTATACAATGTTGTTTTATCTTATCAGATTACAAATACTGTAAATGATGAGATTGATTGTGATTCTCATTGGGTATTTAATGGTACTTGTGCTGACGATTTGCAGGTTCATATGGTGGATTATAACTCTACTGGCTTAAATGTTTTTTATGATTACAAAACATCAAAATATGATGTAAATGACATTAATAATATACATAATCGTATTGAAAATATGATTAATCAAGTATTATCAAATAACGAGATTAACGTTTCTGATATAGAAATTGTTACTCCAGAAGAGAAAAGTCAGATTTTAAATGATTTTAATAATACTACAATGGATTATCCTATGGACAAGACTTTGATTAGTTTGTTTGAGGAACAAGTTTCTAAAAATCCGGATTCTGTTGCCGTAGTTTTTGAAAATCAAACTCTTTCATACAGAGCACTTAACGAAAAAGCAAATCAGTTAGCGAATTACCTATCTTCAAATTCAATAGTAGATTCTTTCGTTGCAATATATATGAACAAATCTATAGATTATATTGTTACTCTTTTAGGAGTCTTAAAGAGTAGGAACGTGGCTGTTCCTATATCCACTCAATATCCAGTTGATAGAATAAATTATATGTTACAGGATATAAATGCACCTCTTGTTATATCTCATAAAGATTATAGTAACAATATAAGTTCAACATATAATGTTTTTAATATAGAGAATCTCGATATATCTATGTCTACCGAAAATTTAAACATAGAAACGTCAAGTGATAATTTAGCATATGTCATTTTCACCTCTGGTTCTACAGGACAACCTAAGGCAGTTGGAGTTTCTAACAAATCTCTAATAAATCATGTATATGGTATTCAAAGTCGTTTTAATAACTCTATTTGTCACAATGATGTAGCATTAAGTATCGCCAACGTTGCTTTTGACGCAAGTATGCAGGAGATATTTATTCCTCTTCTATTTGGTGCTTCATTACACTTATTAGCTGATGATAGTATATTTAATGCCGAATTGCTTGGAGATTATATTTCTAAAAATGGTATAACTTTTTCATTTATACCTCCTAATTTATTAGAAGCTGTATATAATATCTTGGCCTTACGAGACTATCACAGACTTGCTAAGCTTTTAGTTGGCGTACAAAGTATTTATAATACAACTTTAAATAAATACCTATCTTTAAATCCTGATATGCAAATTCATAATGGATATGGTCCTACCGAAGCCACAATATGTTGCATATCTAAGATGTATATTTCAGAAAATTCTGATACTTCTTTTATAATACCAATAGGGCGTCCAATGCCTAATTGTCGAGCTTACATTTTAAGTTCTAATAACATGATTCAACCAAAATGCACTATTGGAGAAATTTGTGTTGCGGGCGATTGCCTTTCGAAAGGATACATAAATTTAGAAACCAAAACTGCCGAAAAATTCATATATATTCCTTCAATAAATGATACTGTTTATAAAACAGGAGATTTAGGATATATGCTACCTACTGGTGACCTTCAATATGTAGGCAGAAGAGATAAGCAGGTAAAAATTAATGGATACCGAATTGAATTAGATGAAATTAACTCAGTTTTATTAGATTTTCCTGACATTGTTGAAAGTGTTTCTATTGTTGACAAAAACAAAATCTTATCCTTTGTAGTTTGTAAAAATACTATACCTTTAGAAGATGTTAGAAATTATATAAAAACAAAATTGCCTTATTATATGGTTCCTACTAAAATAATTTCTATTGAAAAAATTCCTATCAACTATAACGGAAAATTGGACTCGAAAAAGCTACTTGAGTATTATTCTAGTGCTTCATCTACTGATAAATATTTTGCAAAAGACGAAATTGAAAAACAAGTCGAGCTTATCCTAAACAAATCTCTTTGTTTAGATAATTCTCCTGTTAATTTGTATGACACATTTTTTGAGCTTGGTGGAGATTCTTTATCTGCAATTAAGTTCTCAACCTTATTGAATCAGTACTTTGATACCAACATCACTGTAAGAGATATAATCAGTGCTAGTAATGTAGAGGCAATTTGCATGTTAGTAAAGGATAACTCTTCATGTGTCCACGTTCATAGTTCAATTGTTCATGAGCGAAGCAAGGATAACATATATCCTCTATCTTCTGCTCAACGAAGAATTTATTACTCTCAAAAGATGTCGGGAGAAAATAGCATTTTGTACAATACTCCGGGTGCTATAATAGTAAACTCTATTTTGGATAAAGACAGAATAGAACTAGCATTTAAGCAAATCATAAAAAGTCAAAGCTCATTTAGAACAACTTTTATTATTGATGATGCGGAAGTAAAACAGAAAATTTTAGACAATGTTGATTTTGCAGTTGAATCATTTAACAATACAAGCAGTGAAATAGATTCGCTAGTAAACAATTTTGCTAAACCTTTCGATTTAGCAAAAGCACCTTTGTTAAGAACTGAAATTCATTATATAGATAACAAAGAAACTTTATTATTATTTGATTCTCATCATATTGTTATGGATGGTGTTTCTCTAAACATATTAGTAAATGACTTATTTAAGCTATATAATAGTGAAAGCATTGAACCTCTTGAAGTGGAATATACAGATTATTCTGTATGGGAGAACACTTTAATAAATGAAGATAAGCTTTCTGATGATAAAAAGTATTGGTTAGATTGTTTTAAGGATTTCGATTTTGAAACTTTGAATTTGCCTTTTGATTATACTATGCCAGCAAATCAAACTTATACCGGCAATAAACTTTATAATCATCTTGAGCAGTCTACAATCGATGAAGTTTCAGCTTTTGCAAAAGGACATCACGTATCAACTTATTCTGTATTTTTAACAGCTTTATTTGTTACTCTATATAAATATACTGGTCAAACTGATATCGTTATCGGAAGTCCTGTTGCCAATAGAAGTATTGAATGCTTACAAAATATCATCGGAATGTTTGTTAACAACATTGCTTTGAGAACAAAAATATTAGAGAATCAATCAGTTTCAGATTTAATTACTTTTGTAAATAATACTGTTACTGGCGCCTTAGATCATCAAATCTATCCTTATGATATGCTTGTTAAAGATTTGCAGGTTCCTGTTGATCATTCAAGAAATCCTTTGTTTGATGTAGTTTTAACTTATCAGAACCAGGAAGACACATCTACTTTGGCTAACAACAAAGCTAAAATACTTCCAACTGTAACTAATACTGCAAAATTTGCTATTACATTAGAAATTGCACCTAAGTCTAATCAAATAAATCTTGAATATAGAAGCGATTTATTTAAAGAAAATACTATGACAAGTTTCTTAAAACATTATCTATTTGTTTTAAAACAAATAATAGATGGATTTGATGGTGAAGTTCAAGATGTTAATATTATAACTGATGATGAACAAAAGTTATTAGATAAATTTAATAATACTTATGGAGAAATTAACAGAGCTCCTGTTTCTAAGATTTTTGAAGAACAAGCCGCATTGCACGCAACTGATATTGCAGTTGTTTGTGATGATAAGACTTTAACCTATCAAGAATTAAATGAACGAGCAAATAGTTTGGCTCATCTTCTAATTGAAAAAGGAATTAAACCAAATGACATTGTCGCTATAATGACTAATAGATCTTTAGAAACTATTGTGTGTATGATTGCTATTCTTAAATCAGGTGCGGCTTTCTTAAATATAGATCCTACCTATCCTATTGAAAGAACTGAGTACTATATTTCTGATAGTAAAATTCAACATGTTCTTACCCAAAGAGAATTAGCAGACAAAGTTGCACAAATCAAGAATCGTATAGATATTGATTTAGATATCGAGGATATTTACGGAAAAAATAAAGAAAATCCTGATGCTAAAGTTGGCGAAAGAGATTTATCTTATATTATTTATACTTCTGGATCTACTGGAACACCTAAAGGTGTAATGTTAAACCAGATTGGTATGTCTAATATGGTTCAGGCAATGACTAGAGTTTTGGAATATCTAAAAGAAGGAAATAAACACGCTATTGCATCTGTAACATCTACTCCTTTTGATATTTTCGTATACGAGATTATAGTTTCTCTTACTCATGGCCTTAAGGTTGTAATGGCTAACAATGCAGAGCACAGAAATCCAAAATTATTGGATGCTTTGATTCGTAAACATGGTGTTGATGTAATGACTGTTACTCCTAGTTTGATGAAAATTAACTATGATAACAGAGAACCTGATACAGCTTTGGCTAACGTAAAGAATATGGTATTTGGTGGAGAACCTTTACCAGAAAAATTCGTAAAAGATTTGAAAGCTTTAGCTGATGACATTACTGTTTACAATATATATGGTCCAAGTGAAATAACAATACTTTCAAATGTTCAAAATTTGAACGGAGAAAAGGAAATTACAGTTGGTCCTCCAATTTTAAATACTCAAATGTATATATTAGATAAAAATATGAAACAACTACCTATTGGCGTTGTCGGAGAAATCTATATTGCTGGTATTCAAGTTGGAGAAGGTTACATTGGAAAAGAAGAGATGACTAAGCAAAGGTTCTTAAAAAATCCATTTGGTCCTGGAAAAATCTATAAAACTGGTGATATTGGAAGATGGACTTTTGATGGAAAAATCCAGTGTCTTGGCCGTGTTGATAACCAAGTAAAATTAAGAGGACTTCGTATTGAACTTGGTGAAATAGAAGATGAGATGTTAAAAATGCCAGGAGTTACTTCTGCAATAGTTAATAAAGTTTCTCTTGATGGCAAGGAATCTTTATGTGGTTACTATGTAGCAGATAATAACTTAGCTGAGAATATAGTTAAGGAAAATTTGAGAAAGTTCTTACCTCCTTACATGGTTCCTACTTATATTATAAAGCTTGACAAAATGCCTTATACTATTAATAGAAAGATTGATAGAAAAGCTCTACCTCTTCCAATTGTGAATAGATTTGCTTCTGCAACGGTTGATATTAGATCTCTTAATTCAAACGAAGAGAAACTATTAGAAATTTGGAAGAATATTCTTAAAACAGATAAAATTTCTGTTGATGATAACTTCTTTGATATTGGTGGGGATTCTATCCTTGCAATTAATATGCAAATAGAGGCTTTGAAATATGGTTTGGAATTTGAGTACGCAGATATATTCAATTTCCCTACTATCAGACAATTATCGAAGAAACTGCCAAGTCCAGAAGAGCATTTTATGGCAAATTATGATTATTCTAAAATTAATAGCCTTTTGCAGGCAAACTCTATTGACAACTTGGATAAAATTGAAAAGTATAGTTTTAGAAATGCCCTTATAATAGGAAGCACTGGATATTTAGGTGCTCACATACTACATTCGTTCTTAGTACACGAATCAGGTACAGCCTATTGTTTAATCAGACCAAAGAGCAATATGTCTCCAGAAGATAGAATTATCAGTTACCTAAATTTCTATTTTGGAGAAGATTTCTATAATAATTATAAAGATAGAATAAAAGTTGTTGCAGGAGACTTGGTAAAAGAAAATTTAGGCTTATCTGAAAGTGATTATAATGAAGTTGTGTCTAATGTTGATGTTGTTATCAACTCTGGTGCTATTGTTAAGCATTTTGGATTAAAGAAAGAATTTGAGGATATTAATGTAAAAGGTACTCAATATATAGTAGACTTGTGTAAGAAGAATAATAAGAGATTAATTCATGCTTCGACTATTAGTATATCTGGTTTTGGAGAAAAAGAGGAACTTACGACTACTCCTGAAGAAGAAGGTTCGAAATTATTTACTGAACATGATTTATATGTTGGTCAAAGTATTAAAGGCATTTACAGTACAACTAAATACAAAGCTGAAATTTCAGTTTTGGAAGCTATTGAAGATGGATTAGATGCCCAAATTGTTAGAATTGGTAATATCACTAATAGATATTCTGATGGAATGTTCCAAAAAAATATTAAAGATAATGCTTTTGTTAGAAGATTGAAATCATTTATTGAAATTGGAGCTTTCCCAAAAGAAACTTTAAAGCATGCTCTTGAGTTTACTCCAGTTGATTTATGTGCTGATGCAATAATAAAAATACTAGAATATAGCAGTCCTTGCAATGTATTCCATATATACAATCCGAATTTAATGCCTGCGCCTTTATTGTATAATACTTTATTAGATAGAGGCTTTGAGATTATTCCTGTTACTGATGAATTAATGTCATACATTATAACAGGTATATTGGAAGACAATAAAAAGAAAGATACTATTTCTGGAATTATACAAGATATTGACAAAAACAAAAAGTTCACGTATACTTCTAAGGTTAGACTAGATTGTGACTTTACAAATAAATTTTTGAATAAAGTCGGTTTTAACTGGGTTTCTTATGATAGTCTCTATATCAATAAATGTTTTGATTATTTTAAGAAAGTACATTTTATAGAAGGAGATAAATAAATGTTAGCTAAAATTTCTATACCATTATTTTTATTAATGTTGTCAGCCTTATCAATAGTCATTACTCTTATATATGTTCTAAGGACAAAAGGAAGATCCCAATTAAAGACAATTTTTTGCGTAGATTTGATCTGTGTATTGGTTATTTGCCTAGGTGTAATATTTCAAGATATTCTAAGTAAAAACTTTAATTGGAATCCTTGGAACTTTGAAAAGTTTATTTATATAGGAACTTGTTTTTTGCCAGTTGCAATCTACTTTACAGGATTGATTTTTGCTAAGACAAAGATTACTTTTAAAAAAAGATATCTGTTATTCTTTATTGTTCCTATATCTTCACTAATTGTATTATGGACCAATGATTATCATCATCTTTTTTATAAACATTATTCCATCAATATAAATGAAGGTGTCCCTGGAAATTATATGATTGTTCACAATATTTATTCATATACATTATTATTACTTGGAGTTATCCAAATGATAAAAGCAACTTCTAAAAATTCCGGTTTCTTTTCAAAGCAATCTTTATTGCTTATCCTAGGAATCAGTATTCCTTTGGTAACTAATATATTAGGAACTTTTAAGATACTTCCTATGACTGTTTATATAACTCCTATTTCCTTTGCACTTACTATGATCTGCTTTGCATTTGCAATTTTTAAATTTCAATTCTTAGGAATTGCTCCAATTGCAGTTCAGATAATTGCAAATAGAATATCTGATAGTTATATGGTGTTAAATGAAAATTTAGTTATAACTGATTTTAATGATACTTTTTTAAGAACTTTTAATTTAAAAGGACTTGATGTTAGAGGAAAAGATTTTAATACTTTTATTAAAGAACATAAAAAATATAAAATCGATGTCAAGAAATTTGATAAAGCTATTGCAAATGCCCAATCTTCTAAGAATACTATTACCTTTGAAGAACACATTGAGTCATTGGACAAATATTTTACAGTTGAAATAAATACTCTTTATAATAAAGATGTATTCTTAGGAATATTATTATTATTTAAAGATATTACTCAGCACAAAAAAGATATGCAAGCTATTAAGGACAACCAGGATATGCTTATGGAAAAAGAACGTTTAGCTTCTCTGGGTCAATTAATTGGTGGTATATCTCACAACTTGAAGACTCCTATAATGTCCATATCTGGTGCAGCAGAGGGGTTAACAGATCTTATTAAAGAGTATGAAGCTTCTGTCGGAGATCCAGAGGTTACAGTAGAAGATCATCACGCCATTGCTAATGATATGAAAGAATGGATTTCTAAGATTCATTCATATACAGCTTATATGTCTGATATTATCACTGCTGTTAAGGGTCAGGCTGTTGCTCTTTCTGAAAATCAAAATGATGTATTTACAGTCGATGAGCTTCTAAAAAGAGTTGATATTTTGATGAAACATGAAATAAAGAATGCTTCATTAATTTTAGATGTAAATCTAGAAGTGCCTTCTGATACTAAGTTAAAAGGCGATGTAAATAGCTTAGTTCAAGTTGTAAACAATTTAATCACTAATGCTATACAAGCATACAATGGTGTTAAAGGCGAAAAAATCGAAATACGAGTTCGTAAAGATTATTCTAATTTGATTATTTCAGTTTCTGATCATGGTATGGGAATGTCAAATGAAGTTAAAGACAAGCTTTTCAAATCAATGGTTACTACAAAAGGAAAAAACGGAACCGGTCTTGGTTTGTTTATGTCTTATTCTACAATTAAAGGTCACTTTAATGGAGAAATGACTTTTGAGTCAGAACTTAATGTTGGTACTACATTTAATGTTATACTTCCTTTACCTGAGAGTTTATAATTTAAAATTATAAATATATATAGGTTAAAAGCAAAGAAAAACTTTATTTTTATCAAATTTTTCCTTGCTTTTTTTATTTTTTATTATTATAATGATTCTATATAAGTAATATATAATGGATTGGAGATTAGCTATGAGAAAAAACATGATTAATCAGGCAGCAAACGGTTACAAAGTTATCGTTGTTGATGATGAGCAAGGCATCCTTGATTCTTTATCTATTTTTTTAAAACGTTCTGGTTATAGTTTCACTGGTACAACAAATCCTCTTGACGCTATTGAACGTGTTAAAAATGAGCATTTTGACATGATGATTCTAGACTTTATGATGGATCCTATTCATGGAGACGAGGTTGTCGAGGAAATAAGGAAGTTTAACAAAGATCTATATATTTTATTATTGACTGGCCATAAAGACTTAGCTCCTCCTCTTGAAACAATTAAGAGATTGGATATTCAAGGGTATTGTGAAAAAAGTGATAAGTTTGACCAATTACTATTATTAATCGAGTCTGGTATTAAATCGATAGAACAGATGAATACAATTAAAAAGATTAATACCGAATTACAAGACAAAAGTGAAGAATTAGAAAAAGCTTATTTAGATACTATTGGCATATTGCGCCAAACAGTTGAAGCGAAGGATCCTTATACTAGAGGCCACTCAGATAGGGTTTCAGAATTTTCTGTTTTAATTGGTAAAAAAATGGGCTTAGACGATGAAACTTTGCACACCTTAAAAATAGGTGGATTATTCCATGATATAGGAAAGATTGGAATCCCTGATAGTATTCTTTTGAAGGAATCAAAGTTAAGTGATGAAGAATATTCTCAAATAAAAAATCATCCAACTATTGGTGCACATATGTTAGGTGACGCAGCTGTTTTCAAAGATATTATTCCAATCGTAAAACATCATCACGAAAGATTTGATGGTAGAGGATATCCTAGCCAATTAGCTGGTGAAAATATTCCTTTCATTGCCAGAATTGCAGCAGTTGCAGATACTTTTGATGCAATGACTTCAAAGAGAACATATAGAGATGCATTACCTCTTTCTGTCGTAAAAGAAGAAATAGAAAAATGTTCTGGAACACAATTTGATCCAAAAATTGCTAAAGTATTTTTAGATATATTAAATAATGATTATAAATCAATTACAGATATTCAAGAAAAATATAAAAGTTAATAACAACCTTGTAATTAAACAAGGTTGTTATTTTTTATACTTTCATTGATAATTTCACTTTTTGTCTTTCTTTATCTATGTCTATTACTTTGGCTTTTACAACATCTCCGACAGAAACTATTTCTGATGGATTTTTTACAAATTTATCACTCATTTCTGATATATGAACAAGTCCATCGTGTTTTACACCTATATCAACAAAAGCACCAAAATCTGTTACATTTCTAATCGTACCTGTTAATATCATTCCAATGCTTAAGTCCTCAAATTTCAATACGTCTGATCTTAATACAGGCTTTGGCATTTCTTCTCTTGGATCTCTTCCTGGTTTCATTAATTCAATTATAATATCTTTTAATGTAGGCTCTCCCACCTCTAATTCTTTAGCCATATTTTTTATTTCTTTATCATTATTTATAGTTGATAATTTCTCTTTAATTTGCTTAAATTTGTCTTTATCCGCTAAGTCTTTAACTTTGAATCCTAGTTTATCAAGCATATTTTCTGCAATTTTGTAGCTTTCTGGATGAACTCCTGTAATTTCTAATGGATTTTTTCCGTCTGGTATTCTTATAAATCCTGCACATTGTTCATATGAAGCCTTGCCTATTTTAGGAACTTTTAGAAGCTCTTTTCTTTCTTTAAATTTTCCATTTTCTTCTCTATATTTAACTATATTTTTTGCAACGGTTTGGCTAACCCCTGCAACATATGACAAAAGCGAAGGTGTTGCTGTATTTACATCTACTCCAACTGAATTTACAGCGTCTTCTACAACTCCGGTTAAACTCTCTCCTAGTTTCTTTTGATTTACATCGTGTTGATATTGTCCTACTCCTATTGCCTTTGGATCTATTTTTACAAGTTCTGCTAATGGATCTTGCAATCTTCTTGCTATAGATATTGCTCCTCTTATCGAAACATTTATATCTGGATACTCTTCTGTTGCAAGTTTTGATGCTGAATAAACTGATGCTCCTGCCTCTGAAACTATGACATATACTAATTCTTTATTATACTTTTCTTTTATTTCTTGTATCAATTCGGCAACAAATTGCTCCGACTCCCTAGATGCTGTTCCGTTTCCTATTGCAAACATATCAACATTATCTTTTAGAATTAATCTAATTAATTCTTTCTTTGCTCCCATTATATCATTTTGTGGTTCTGTTGGATAAATTGTTGTATAATCTAATACTTTACCTGTCTCGTCAATTACTGCTATTTTACATCCAGTTCTGTATGCTGGATCAAATCCAATTACTGTTTTTCCTTTTATTGGACTTATCAACAATAATTGTTTTGCATTTTTTCCAAACACAGAAATTGCTTGTTCCTCTGCTTTTTCGGTCAAGTCTGCTCTTATTTCTCTGTCTATTGAAGGTTCAATTAATCTTGTAAAGCTATCTTGAATACAATTATTCAATAATTCCGCATACTGACTTTTATTATTTTTTATAATATCATTTTGTATTAATTCTAATATTTTTTCCTCTGGTTTATCTATTTTTACTTTTAGAAATTCTTCCTTCTCTCCCCTATTTATTGCTAGTATTCTATGGCTTGGAATTCTATTTACTTTTTCTTGGAAATCATAGTACATTTCGTAGTTTGATTTCTCGTCTTTAGCTGATTTAGTATTTATTATACCTTCTCTATAACAAATCTTCTTTATCTTTTTTCTGTACTCTGGGTTGTCTGAAATATTTTCTGCAATTATATCTAATGCTCCATTAATAGCATCTTCTACTGAATTTACTTCTTTTTCTGCATTTATGAAACCTTCGGCGTATTTATTTATGTCTATACTTTCATCTTGCTTAATTATAGTATCCGCAAGGCTTTCAAGTCCTTTTTCCTTTGCAATAGTCGCTCTCGTTCTCTTTTTTTGTTTATATGGCCTATATATGTCTTCAACCTCTGCCAAAGTAATACAATTTTCCAAATCTTTTATAATTTCTTGTGTTAGTTTTCCTTGTGAATCTATTGATTTTATAACTTCTTCTTTTCTACTTTCAAGATTTCTAAGATATGTTAGCCTTTCTCCTAAATTTCTTAATATTTCATCCGACAATCCTCCAGTTGCTTCTTTTCTATAACGTGCAATAAAAGGTATTGTATTTCCTTCATCTATTAGCTTTATTGTGCTCTCTACTTGTGACTGCTTAATTTGCAACTCTTGTGCAATTATTTCTACAATTTTATTCATATTAATAAATTCCTTTCTTTAATCAAATAACAAAGCATACACAGATTATTTATCTCTACCGTGTATGCATTGTAAATTATTCTATTCCTAAATATTCGTTATAAGTACATTCTCTGTCTACAATTCCATCTTGTTTTATATCAATTATTCTGTTTGCAACAGTTTGTGTTAATTGATGGTCATGTGAAGTAAAGATTAAATTTCCCGGGTATTTTGACATTCCTTAATTTAGTGCTGTTATACTTTCCATATCTAAATGGTTAGTTGGCTCATCAAATATTAAGAAATTTGCTCCTGAAAGCATCATCTTAGAAAGAACACATCTAACTTTTTCTCCTCCAGATAACACTTTTACTGATTTTAGAGCTTCTTCTCCTGAGAACAACATTCTTCCCAAGAAACTTCTTACATAAGTTTCATCTGGATCTTTTGAATATTGTCTTAACCAGTCTGTTATTGATAAATCACTGTTAAATAAGTAGCTGTTATCTTTTGGGAAGTAATTATTAGTAATTGTTGTTCCCCAAATTATTTTTCCTTCATCTGGTTCAAGTTCTCCTGCAATTATTTGGAATAGCACTGTCTTAGCATTTTCATTATCTGCTAACAATGCAATTTTATCATTTGGCTTTACAGTAAATGATACTTTGTCTAGAATCTTTTCTCCATTTATAGTTTTAGAAACATTCTTTACTTGCAAAATTTCATTACCTGGTAATCTATCTGGTTTAAAATCTATATATGGATATTTTCTATTTGAAGGAGTTATTTCGTCTAATTGGATTTTCTCTAAAGATTTCTTTCTTGAAGTTGCTTGTTTTGATTTTGATGCGTTTGCACTAAATCTTGCTATAAACGCTTGTAATTCTTTTATTTTTTCTTCCTTCTTTTTATTTTGTTCTCTCATTTGTTTTAATAATAATTGACTTGATTCATACCAGAAATCATAATTTCCTGGATATACTTTAATTTTTCCATAGTCTACATCAGCAATGTTTGTGCAAACTTTATTTAAGAAATATCTATCGTGTGATACTACTATAACTGTATTTTCGAAATTAATTAAAAATTCTTCTAGCCAATTAATCGTTTTTAGATCCAAGTCGTTTGTAGGCTCATCAAGTAATAATATATCTGGATTTCCAAATAAAGCTTGTGCTAAAAGCACTTTAACTTTCTCTTTATCTTCTAATTCTTTCATATATTTATAATGTTTATCTGGTGTAATTCCTACATCATTCAATAACATAGCTGCATCAGAGTCTGCATTCCAGCCATCTAATTCTGCAAATCTTTCCTCAAGTTTTGCTGCTTTCATTCCATCTTCTTCTGAAAAGTCTGGTTTAGAATATATTGCATCTTTTTCTTTCATTATTTTATATAATTCTTGATTTCCCATTATTACTGTTTCCATTACAGTATTCTCTTCGTAAGCAAAGTGATCTTGTTTTAATACTGATAATCTCTCTGTTTTTTCTTTAGTAACTTCTCCCTTGCTTGGTTCTAATTCTCCAGATAATACTTTTAGAAAAGTAGATTTTCCTGCACCATTAGCTCCAATTATTCCATAGCAACAACCTTTGTTAAATTTTATATTAACATCTTCAAACAATGTTCTTTTTCCAAATCTAATTGTTACTCCACTAGCTATTAACATTTTTTCCTCCTAATTTTTATTTTAACAGCATTATTATATCGTATATTTCTAGTTTTTTCAATGGTTTATATGTTTTTTATTTTAATTTTCAAAAATTATGTCTACTTATTTTTTGTCTTTTTTTCGTTTTCTCTTTTTTACAATATTTTTTATTTTTTTCTCTTTCGCTTATTTCCCCTGGTTTTTAGCTGGTAATTTTTACTATTTTTTATGTTTTTTTCTCTATGTATCTTTCTGCCATTTTTTATTCATCTTCCTTTTTATATGTTTAAATATATTAAAAAAACTTTTTCTATTTTTATTTTACATAATATATATTTTTATTTTTTAAATGTTTTTTTATTTATATTAATTATTTTGATTTTTTTTGTTAATCAAATTTACTTTCAATTAAAATTTTATATTTAATTATTTTTATATTATTATTTTTTATAAAATTATTTATCATTTATTTTTTAAATTATTATTTCTTTATTTTTAATTATTTTGTATTTTAAAATAAAATAATTTTTTTAATTAAATATTTTATTTTAATTAAATTTATTTAATTTTAATTTTCAAAAAATAAATAATTATTTTATTATAAATATTTTTAATTATTTTTATTTTTTATATTATTTTTATAATACATTTTCGTTAAATTTTTTTATTAAATCTCTTTCTCTTTTATATAAAACTCTTTCAACATTTTCTTATGTAACCTCTTTCATGTGTAATATTTGATTTTTGGCTCAAAAAATGGTATAATATATTTACTATAAATTTTTTTGGAGGTTTCTCAAATGAAACGAGTCACGAATGTCAAATGCTATCGGACTAACGACGGTCGGTATTTCCGCGCAAGCGTCATCAACATCTTGGTAGCGATTGCAATAGCCCTCATGCTCATTGCTTTTATCGTATTTTTCAGCGAAGTCGTCATTGACGACACAATGGAGTTTCTGCTCCATATGTTTCTGAAAACCGTAATTTGTGGTGGCATAGGCTTTGTAGGCTACATGATTCTCAGATGGGTCGGTAAGACCTTCTGAAAAACAGCTCCCTATCATTTTCGAATGATAGAGGAGCTGTTTTTTTACATAAAAAAAGAAAACTATATTTCTATATTTTTCTTTTCATTTTGGTGCACCACCGGGGAGTCGAACCCCGGACCTTCTGATTAAGAGTCAGCTGCTCTACCAACTGAGCTAGTGGTGCATCTCTATTAAATTACTTATTTATTATATTCTTTTTTTATTGTGTTGTCAATACTTTAGCCACTATTTTACTAAAGTATTGACACACATTTATTTTATTATTTATTCTCCACCTTCTTCTCCTGAAGTTGGTTTTTCTGTATTTTCACTTGGACTTGGTGTTGGTTGTTCTGGTTGAGAAGGTTTTTCTTCTGGCTCCTGAGGTAAAACTTTTTTAGTTCCTTTTTCTATAATTCTTTCGAGTGGTTTATAGTAATCTGTTGACATTAACTCTGTTGATATTGTTGCTCCATTTAATTTCAATATTTTATATGTAACGCTAGTGCATCCATTATGTCCATATTGTATTATTCTTTCTTCTCCTTCATTCATATCTGAGTTTTCTTGATATTGTACAGGCATTTGAATTATTGATGTTACTTTTGATTGTATTACTACTTCGTATTCTTTCTCTTCTTTTATTCCTTTTATTGTAATTTTGTTTACTCCACTATTTGCAGATGCTTCAATTTTTACTGGATATTGTCTATTGTTTTTAAACTTAAAGTCCAATGTTCCCCAAGATACCGTAGCATCTCTGCCAGCTGCAACATATGACGATTCAAAGCAATGGTTACTTCTTTCAGTAATTTCTAGATTTGCATATACAACTGCATTATATAATGTAGAAGATACTTGGCAAATGCCTCCTCCTACTTCTTGGATCACTTTGCCTCCAGCATATGCGCCGGCCTCTTTAAATCCTGCTGCTTTTGTTCTTTTTCCTACTGTTTTATTATATGAGAAAGTCTCTCCAGGCAATATAACTGTTCCATTTATTTTTTGTGCCGCTAGCGATATATTATTGCTTCTATTCTTATTAGTTGCATCATATCTTGTTGTGAATGTTCCCAACACATCAGGGAATGCTTCTTCTCCTAAATCTCTTATTGTTTTATTTGCCACTGTTATTTTTAATGGAACTCTATATTCTTCTTTATCTTCTTCTAATAATTTTGTTGCTTCTTCTACGGATATTGCAAAGTTTACTCCATTTACATTTGGATGTACTGTTGTTGGATTTTGTGTTATATATGCATCAACAGGCTCTTTATATATTTCGTCATGTATTTTTTCCATATCAATTTTGTCTGGCTCTTTTTGTTTTACTGGTACATTTATTATTTCTTCATTTTTTCCTATTTTATATATTGCTTCTCTTATTTGTTTTTTTAATTTTTCCTTTTCTATTGAAAGTCCTGGTTTTCCTTTTGTAATTACTAGCTCTTCACCTTCAATGTAATATGCATATTCCTCCACTGCTCCTGGTAGTATCGCACCCATTTCTTCAATCTTTTTGTCAATTAATTCTTCATTATATTTTATATCCATATTCAATTTTGTTTTTAATAAAGTTGACTTTATTATTGCAAAATTATTGACAAATATGTTACTATCCCTACCTATATTATATGCCTGATTCGTAATTTCATCCAAATTATATTGCAAATCAATGTCGTTTAGGTTGATTGCAGTTTCTAACTCTTGATATTTTAGTACAATTTTTCTCGCTGACATTTCCTCAGTGATTTCCTGCAATTTTTGTTCCAATTCTTTTTTTGTTAAATTAGACACATTTATATCACTAATGTAGACACCATTGATAACTTTTTCGTTTGTCATATTCAAGACTGCAAAAACTGTTGACATACATAGCAATACAATAATGCAAATACCAATAATAATTATTATCTTTTTTGTCCTTTTTCTATTCTTTTCATTTTCTTCTTTTCTCGTCGTTCGCTTTGTGTTTTCTTCTATTGTTTTTTCCTCTTCCATGTTCTCTCCTCTTTTTTATTTTCTTATTTTTATATTACCATATTAGTGTTTTTTTTACAATATTTTATGGACTTTTATATGCTTTTTTTATATAATATTTATGATTATTAATTGGAGGAATTATCATGCTTGGAAGTCTTATTAGGAATATTAGAAAAGCGAAAAAAATAAAAAGAGTTAATCTCGCAAAAGATGTTGGCGTTGATGTTGGTCATCTTGCCCATATAGAAAGAGGCGAACGAATCCCAACCCATAAAACTTTAATGAAAATATGTGATTGCTTGAAAATCCCTTATCAACCTCTAATGTATGCATATGATAAAACTTATGATAAGGAAAGAGCTTTTTGCGATTTTGATTTTGATCTTTTGGATCATTATTGCTATGACAAAGTCATGGCTGTCAACAATATTGATTCACTTATCCCTTGTCCTCCCGATATAAAAACAGCTTCCCTTGCAATAAAAATGTGTGACGATTTAATGGCACCTATATTACCTAAGGATTCTTATGCTTTCATAGAATTAAATTCACCTGTTTATAATAAAGATTTAGGGTTGTTTTGCTATAACAACAAATGCTATGTTCGTCAATTACAGATAAAAAACAATGCAGTTTTTCTTAGATCTTTGAAAAAAGGAGCTTTAGATATTAGGGTTTTAAGAACCGGTAATTTTTATATTTTAGGAAAAGTGATATTAAGTGATATTATGTAGTAAAATTTCTTATTTTTTTACAAAATTTTTCAAAAAATACTTGATTATATATTTTATTAATATTATAATATAATCGACAAAAGATAAATAGGAGATATTAAAATGGAATTGGTAAAGAATATATTTTTTAATACGGACAAATTAGTAGAAAACTCGAAGATAAAAATTTCATATACAGGTAAACTTTTTGAGGAAAATTCTGAAGAAGTTTTTCTTCATTATGGTTATAATGCTCAATGGGATAACGTTTCAGAAGTTGAAATGGTAAAGACAGAATTAGGATTCCAAGCAGAAATAGAATTGCTTTCTGCTGATTCTTTAAACTTGTGCTTCAGAAACGCTAACAATGAATGGGACAACAATGATGGACAAAACTATGTATTTCCTATCGAGAAAGTTGAAGTTTCTCTAGTTCCACAAGATAACGAGTTTCACATGGATGCACCAAGAAGATTAAGAAAGTCTTACATTTGGAGCAAAAAAATTAGATTAGCAATATACAAAATTATTAAATATTTCCCAAAAATTATTTCTGGAAATTATAAAAGAAAAGTAAATAATAATGATATAAACTTATAAAAAAAATTCCCTATATGTAGGGAATTTTTATATTTGCCAACCACCATTTATTCCTATTACTTGACCGGTTACATATTCGTCTTCTAACAGCCATTTAACGCATTTTGCGATGTCTTCTTTTTTTCCTATTTTTCTTAAAGGTATTTCTTTGATTATTTCTTCTTTGTCCTCTTTTGATAAATTATCATTCATTTCTGTATCTATGATTCCTGGAGCTATACTATTTACTCTTATATTTGATTCCCCTAGTTCTTTAGCTAATGATTTTGTTATAGCATCTATTGCTGCTTTAGTTGCTGCATAATGGCTTTCACAAGAAGCTCCTATCTGTCCCCAAATAGATGATATATTTATTATGCTACCTTCTTTTTTGTTTACCATATATGGAATTGTTTCTTGGCACATATAAAATACAGAGTTCAAATTGTTTTGTAGCATGTTTTCCCAGTCATTGTCCGTAATATCAACAAACATTTTTATTTGGTCTATTCCTGCATTATTTATTATACAGTCAATTTTTTTATATTTATTTATTGTGTAATTTATTAAATCTTTTACTTCTGCTCTTTTTGATACATCTGCTTTAAATATATCTACGTCAAATTCTTCTTTCAATTTTTTTGCTTCTTTTTCAGATTTATTATAATTAGCAATTACTTGATAGTTTTCTTTCGCTAGTTCTTTTGCCAAACAGTTTCCTATTCCTCTTGATGCCCCTGTGATAATTACAACTTTTTTCATTTTTCTCTCCCTCTTTATAATTTATATTTCTTTCTTTGAGCTCGTCCATTATTTCTATTCGCACCTTTATATGTCTGTGTAAGTGAATGGCAATTTGGACATAACAATATCAAATTACTCTCTAGATTATTTAAATAGTTCCCATCCATATGTTCAACTTCTAGTGGGATATTATTTGTATATATATTTTTTTCACCCCACCCGCATTTACTACATTTGTTATTGTATTTTTTTAATAAATATGTTTTTATATGCATTGAAATTTGATACTCTCCTCTTAGACCATTTTCTTCTCCTTTTTTCCATCTTTTAATATATTCATTGTATTCATATTCTTTTTGACATTTTACGCTACAAAACTTATTTTTTTCTTTAATGATATTTTTACAATTTAAACAAGTCTTCATTTATTCTCCTTTAAATAAAAAAAGAACTAGGTGTAAATCACCTAGTTTTTTTATGGAGCCACTTATCTGATTCGAACAGATGACCTACTGATTCATACTACTATAATTTTCATTACCACATATTAATCATGTGTTTGTAGTCTGGACTTTCTCTTTACCGTAGCATATGTTGCTTTAGGTACACCGTATAAAGTCTCTACACTCGAAAAAATACTTTTTCTAGCTCGGGATTAACATTTAAAAGCCTTCCCCGAATTAGCGGTGTCCACTTTATATGTTTCCACATAAAGGTGCAAGATAGTTCAAAATAAAACTTATGTTTTATCTATCCCACAAGTCAGTTGCTCTACCAGCTGAGCTAAAGTGGCGTATTTGGTGACCCCGACGGGAATTGAACCCATGTCTCCGCCGTGAAAGGGCGATGTCTTAACCTCTTGACCACGGGGCCTTATAAAAACTGACCTCTAGGATCTAAGAAACTTAAATCCTAGATTTTTGGTGAGCCATCGCGGACTCGAACCGCGGACAACTTGATTAAAAGTCAAGTGCTCTACCACCTGAGCTAATGACCCAAATTTCCTTTGGTCAACGCATGTTTTATTTTACACTATTTTTATGTTTTTGTCAACGGTTTTCTTTATTTTTTTTAATATTTTTTCATTATTTATGATTTTTAATTCAGAAAATCAATATTTTAGTCCTGATTTAGCTTTTCAATTAGTTCTTCAACTTCTATTCCATGCACTAAACAAGCTTCTTCCAAGGTTTCTGCTTGTGATGCTGGGCAACCCAAACAATGCATACCTGCATCTAATAATATCTCTACCTTCTCAGGAGCTTTTTCTACAATCTCTCCTATTTTTGTATCTTTTTCTATCTTCATTTAAGATTTCTCCTTTCTTTTTGTCGATTATTGTTATATTATTCTACCATAAATTTCAAAAAAAGTATAGACTTTTTTCTACTTTTGTAGTAAAATGGCAAAAAATGGAAGGGGTGTTTTAATTAAAATCTTATTTCTTTTTATTAATATTAACTATCAATTCATTTATTGTACTTTATTATATTTATTCATATTGCGAATTTTATTTCTTTAAATCTAAGCAGGGGGCAAAATTAGAATTAAAAAATAAGGAAAGGAGACGTGGTTACTAATTATTAATTTACTAACTTTTATTTTATCATGCTTATTTTCAATAGGCTTACTTATTGTGGAAATTTTATATTTTTATGATATTTTGTTTGAAAATAATTTTGTACTTTACGTAAGTTCTGTTATTTTAAATTTACCAGAAAAGACTCCATTATTATGGAATAATATAAAATTTATTTTTATATTATCTACATTTTTAGCAAATATTATAATTTTAAATTTTTTATTAGAAGCCCTTTTCTCTAAGTTTTCTTACGAGAATAAGTGTTCCAAGAAAGTTACTTTCTCCAATAAATTAAATCTTATTATTGGACAGGACTTCTCTCTAAAAGAAAAAGTTATAATTCCTGAAAAAGGATTATTTCAAAACATTTTAATTACAGGAGCTATCGGTTCTGGTAAAACAAGTAGTGCAATGTATCCTATTACAGAGCAATTAATCGCATATAATTCCAATTCTAGCATAAACAGGTTAGGAATGTTGATTCTAGACGTTAAAGGAAATTACTACAATCAAGTTCTAGAGTTTGCGAAAAAGTATAATAGATTAGATGACGTAATCCCAATTCAAATTGCTGGAAATTATAAGTACAATCCTTTGGATAATACTGCATTAAAACCATCTGTTTTGGCTAATCGTTTAAAAACAATATTGCTTTTGTTTTCGCCCAATAATACAGAATCGTACTGGATAGATAAAAGTGAGACCGCTCTGGCAGAGGCTATCAAGCTTTGTAGATTATATAATAATAACTATGTTACTTTTTCTGAACTTCATAATTTAATTACAAACAAGGATTATTATTTTTCAAAAATATCTTTCCTTAGAAAAAAGTTCCTTTCAAATTCTTTTAATAGAAACGAAACTCATGATTTACTTTCTACAATTAACTTTTTTGAAAAAGAATTTTTTTCTTTGGATGATAGAACTTTAAACATTTTGAAGTCGGAAATAACTAGAATAACTAATTGCTTTATTTCTGACTCTGATATTTTCTCTACTTTTTGTCCTAAGAAATCAGAAATAAATTTTAGTGGATTTTCTGATGTCATTAATTCCGGAAAGATAGTTGTTTTAAACATGAATATCAATGAATATAGAAATTTATCCAAAATTATTGCAACATATTTAAAACTCGATTTTCAAACTGAGGTTTTAAAACAACTTTCTAATGGAGCTTCAACATCGTTAAAGCCTGTTGCTTTTATTTCTGATGAATATAGTGAATATGTATCAGCAACTGATGCTAATTTCTTCTCTCAAAGTAGAGAATCTAAGTGTATAAATGTGGTATCAACTCAAAGTTATACCTCTTTGTTAAATGCTCTCAACAATAAGTATTCTGTGGAAGTAATAGTGCAAAACCTAGTAAACAAACTATGGTTTAGATCAGACGATATGTTTACTATTGAAGATGCTCAAAAACAGTTACGGAAAAATTGATAAAGAGAAATCTTCTAAAACAATTTCTGAAAATGCAAGAGAAACTTCATATAATATTTTTACTCATTCTTTTAAATCAAAGAATTCTAATATTTCCGAGAGTATAAATACATATCTTCAATATGATTTTGCTGTTGATACAAAATTTTTTACACAAGAACTTAAGACTTTCGAATGTCTTGGTTTTCTTTCAGATGGAAGTAGAATATTAGAACCCAAAAAGATTCAGATGCTTCCATATTTTAAATAATTATTATAGGAGGATTTATGTATAAAAAAATACTATTTATATTTTTAATTTTATTTATTATTTTTTCTTTGTCACCTGCCATGGCCTTTGGAGATCCAAAGTTAGTAACAAAGCTTAATTCGGCTTTTTCTGATATAGAAAAATGGCTAATAAAGCTTGCAACGCCTGCGGCTGCTGTTGCAGTCGGCACCGGCGTTTTTATGAAAAAATTTAGTTTTGGAGACGAAGAAAAAATACGAACAGGCAAAAAGATAATAAAAAGCTCTTTATTTTCATATTCTTTTATTCTTGCGATTGATCTAATTTTGTCTGCTATTAAGAGTCTTGTTAGTTAGGGGTTGATTATAATTAATACTTCCCAAATAGATTATTCCCAAATAATAATAAGTACGATAAATCAGCTGTTTTCAGCTCTTTTCTCTTCATTAGATAAATCTCTTTATTCTTTATTGGATAAAAGCGTCTTTGTTGATGAAAGTATATTATCTGGTGCGTTTTTTAAAACGATTTTCCAAAATTCTTTCGGCTTGCCTACTATTGCCGATGCTCTTTTGGTTGGTTTTGCGATTTATTATTGTTTTAGACTTTCTTTTGCTCAGTTTTCAGGAACTGTTGTTGAAAAACCATATCAGTTTTTAACCAAAATACTAATAGTTGCTGTTTGTATAAATTGTTCTTCTTTTATTTGTGAACAATTTTTAAGTATTACAGGACTAGTCACTGATTCTTTACGAGTTTTAGGGAAACATATTACTGGTCAAGAAGTTTCTTTTCATAACTTAATATCAAAATCAATCTATTTGACTAGTAATTCTGAATCATTTAATTTGTTTTCCATTGAAGGAATTTTAAAAAGTTTCTTTTCCATAGGTTTGATAAGTTTGCTTTTCTCCTATTCAATAAGGTACATATTAATAAAAATATTTATTTTATTGTCACCTTTTGCATTCCTTGCTTTGGTTAACACTTCTACTTCGTGGTTTTTTAAGACATGGTTACGCACTTTTTTCTCTCTTTTATTTGTACAGATTTTTGTTGCTCTAATTTTGTTGTTGCTATTTTCTATTAGTATACAATCATCTGACTTGTTTTCTCAAATATCTTACATTAGTACTGTTTTTATTTTGAGTAAAGCTAATAATTATGTTAGAGAGCTTATAGGTGGGCTTTCTCTAGATATAAACAC
>OJKI01000187.1_pt1 | contig 27778 bp, 40 predicted proteins | sample 1596431 | NCBI WGS metagenome assembly OJKI01 (sample SAMEA4350165, study PRJEB24818) | metagenome | biome: human; feature: gut; material: faeces | place: Denmark | collected 2013-09 | reverse complement strand
ACAAAATACTGGAAGAATTGTTGCCCAGATGTTGAGACGCGATGTCTACGTCTGTAGGTGCTGATGTGTATAATATGACGGCGGTGGCAGTGGGGTACAGCTCTTTAGTGGTTGGCAGTAGCAGATGTGTAGTGGAGATAGGTAAAGTCCCCGTGGTGGCTCTGGGGAGCGGCTCCGTGGTGGCATGGGGGAACAGCGCCGTCGTGGCGGGGGAAAACGGGTCCGTCGTGGCGCGGGGGAACAGCTCCGTCGTGGCATGGGGGAACAGTCAAATCAGCCCAAAGAGCGATACATCTAAAATTAAGACATCCGGCAATGCACGCATTGTGCGAGATCCGTGTTCCATTGACGAATATGTCGATTTTTACGGCATTGAGAACAGCAACGGCAAAGCGAAACTGTTTAAGGCGGTTAGGAAACGCGACGGGCTATACCGGTCGGACTGGGATTCAGATTTTATGTATACGATCGGAAAATCAGTTGTGGCAGACGGCTTTTGCACTGACCCGAACGAAGATTGTGGGAACGGCATCCACATGGCCTATCTCAGTTGGTGCTTGGCATACGGGAGTTGTTGGCCTGATCTCGCAATCCTTGAAGTTGAAGTGGACATGAACACGGTCGTTGTCCCGAAGTATGGCTCTGGAAAAGTTCGTGCACCGTCATGTAAAGTGATTCGGGAAGTCCCGTTGGAAGAATGCGGATTGTACGGCAAAATTCTTGCTAGAAGGTATGGAGGATAATAAAATGTTTGAATACATCGATCTGGAAGCGGTTTTGAAAGATTTCGAAGAGCGATACTGTTCACCGTGCAAAGGGGCAGGAAAAGACCACAACGGCTGTAAGTGCGACGTTTGCTGGGTGGAGGATCTGTACGGTGAGACGTTGCGCCGGTGGTGCATGGACGGTGGGTAAAGCATTATCGAAGCGGAACGACTGTTGCCGAGGGGTATGTATCAACGTGCTGCGATATGTGGAACAACCGTAAGAGCGATTATTGCCCTAACTGCGGCGCGAGGATGGACGGTGATGGGTGTCACTAATGGAAAATCAAGGCCGGTTCATAAAGATTAACAAAAAAAAGAAAGGGCGATGCAATATCATTTATCTTGACAATGCTGCCACTTCCCCACTTGCTCCGGGCGTTTACGAAGCAATGGATGAATGGTATCAAAAACGGAATGTAGGAAACCCAGGGAGTCTACACACAAACGGTGTGAGAGCAAGGAAGGCCATAGAAAACGCACGAGAACAAGTCGCTGCACTCATTAACGCAAATCCTGATGAGATTTATTTTACATCTTGCGGCACGGAAGCAAACAACACGTGGTTTCGACTTCTAATGCGTGGTGACGATCTGTGTCAGGTCTATACCTCAAGAATTGAGCACAAATCCATTCTTGAGCCGTTAGCTGAAAGCGATTTCGTTATTCCGACTAAGGTCAAAGTGGACAAGAACGGAGTTGTCAACCTCGACTACATGAGAGAGTGGCTAAGACTTCCCAAACCGACGCCTACAAGCGTTTCTATCATGTGGGTCAACAACGAACTTGGAACAGTAGAGCCGGTTCGAGAGATTGGTGAGCTGTGCCAAGATCTTAGCGTACCGTTCCATACGGATGCCGTGCAAGCAGCCGGTCATGTGCCGATTGATGTGCAGGCGAATTACATTGATGCGCTATCCATGTCTGGTCACAAGTTTGGATCGCCGCTTGGTATTGGAGCACTGTATATCAGCGATAAAGTCCGGACAAATATGCCACTGATTGTGGGTGGAGGACAGGAACGCGGACTGAGAGCCGGAACGGAAAACGTGGCGGGCATTGTTGGAATGGGTGTCGCTGCTGAATATGCAATGCGGACGTTGGATGACCATCGTGATATGTGGAAGACATACCGTGAGCTTATGCTGGAAGGTCTGAGTGAGCTTTTGCCGGGACAGTTCACTGTTAACGGCGGTGATGAGTTCTCTAGCATCCTGAGTCTCACTTTCCCAGGTGTGCAGAGCGAATCTCTCCTGCTCCTGCTTGACCAAGAGGACGTATATGTGTCTGCCGGTGCTGCGTGCAGTGCTGGTGCTGGTTCACCGTCTCATGTGCTGACTGCAATTGGACTGTCAGATGAACTGGCGGCTTGTACAATTCGCATTTCTATGGGATTTGACACTACGCGAAGTGAAATTGTTGAGGCTACGAAAAAAATTGCGAGATGTGTTGAACAAATCAAAGCGTTTCAGCCATAAATCAATGTTGCCTCATAACGACACAAGAAAACGTCTCATCCTAGGTATTCTTTCGGCTAACAAGGACGGATTGACCGCGCCCAGTTACAAATCAGCACACCGCTGTCAGGAAAGCCACGAATGCTTATTTTTTTTGCACCTAGTTATCCAAAATGCAAAATTATACGAAAGGGGAAATACATTTGCCTGAAAAGACAGAAATCAAAGACATGAGCCTCCACGAAAAACTTGCCGGTATTCGCAAAATCGTTGAGGTCGTTCAGAAGAACAAGGAAGGCCACAATTACAAGTACGCTGGCGAGGAAACTATCCTTGCGAAAGTCATTGCTGGTATGGACAGGTACGGCGTCAACCTCTACTCGGAGATTGTTCCCGGAACGATGACGCTCACGCCGTATTCCTACACGAAAGTCAAGGCGCTCAAGGGCGGCGGCACATTTGAAGAAATCGTCAATGAGTTTCTTGTGCAAGGCGAACTCCTTTACACTTGGGTCAATGTAGACAACCCAGAAGACACACTGTCCGTGCATTGGTCGATGATTGGACAGAAGTCGGATGCGTCTCAGGCAGTTGGCAGCGGACTCACCTATTGCAACCGTTATTTCCTGTTGAAGTTCTTCCAAGTCGCTACGCCGAAAGATGATCCTGACAACTGGAAATCTGCTAAGGAAGCCGCAGAGAACGAAGAGGACATCAAAATTGCCAAGTCGATTGTTGAGGAAATCAACAAGCTCGTTAGCAATCACTTTGACCAGTTCACGGACGCAGAAGAGTCTAAGGCCGAACGCACGCGCGTTGCCGGAATCGTGAAAAAGTATGCCCGTAACAGCAATGGCAAGCCGAGCGCGGACTATTTCAACATCGAGAAGCCGGATGATGCTCAGAAACTCCTTGATGAGCTGCGTGCCGATTTTTCTGCTCAGTCTGAGAAGAAGTCCGACGAGAAAAATGAGCAGAAAGAGAAAAAAGCTGTAAAGTCTGAAAAGAAAGATAAAAATACAGAAGAATAAACGGAGGAAATCATATGAATCACATTGTAATCAAAGGCCGCATTTCGGCCACACCGGAAATTAAGACCACGCAGAATGGCAATAAAGTGTGCACATTTTCTGTTGCGGTGGATCGACCGTATAGCAAGAACAAGGAAACAGATTTCTTCCGTTGCAATGCATGGCGCGGAACGGCTGAGTTCATCGAGAAGTATTTCGGCAAGGGACAGGAAATTCTTATCGACGGCGCAATGATTTCGAACACCTATACTGCAAAGGATGGATCTCAGCGTACTTCGTGGGATGTTCAGGTCAATAACGTCGAGTTCTGTGGTAGCAAGAGCAGTTCTAGCGAGTCCAGCGAAACAAAGAAGCCTGCCAAGGCAAGTAAGCCAAGCAAGGCCGCGACGGATGATGAGCCTGAGTCGGACGATGATGAAGACCTGCCGTTTTAATCACTAAATGCGGTACGATCTTCAAATTGACGAGATGCTGTGGAGCTATTCACGGCTGACCGCCTATGAAAGTTGCCCGTATCAGTGGTTGATGAAGTACATTTTCAAGATCAAAGGTCAAAGCAAGTTTTTTGCGGAGTACGGGAGCCTCATACACTCCCTACTCCAAAAATATCTGACCGGCAAGACAAAAAAAGAGGATTTGCCGTATGATTTCATATCTGGATATCTGAAAGACATCCATTCGCAAGCCCCGTCGAAGAAAATTTACGCAAATTACTTCGAGCAAGGCAAGAAGTATTTGTCGGAGTTGAATTTACCGGAGCGAAAGACGATTGGCGTTGAAAAGCGTGTGCGATTCCAGTATGCCGGGCATCCGTTTATCGGATTTATTGACTGGCTTTCTGAGGATGCCGATGGAAAGTTGTACATCACTGACCATAAGTCCAGAGACTTGAAACCGCGCTCCAAGCGCAAGAAAGCGACCGCTTCTGACAAAGAATTGGATAAATATCTGCGGCAACTCTATGTGTACTCAAAAGCAGTGTACAATTTGTGCGGAAGATATCCGGATTATCTGGAATTTAACTGTTTCCGTACTGGCGCATGGATTACAGAGCCTTTTGGCCGTGAAAAGTACATCGAAACTGAAAAATGGGCAAGCGAACTGATCGAAAAAATCACAAGCACAGATAATTGGTATGCAAACGGAGATTCCTTTTTCTGCAACAACCTGTGTGACGTGTGTGGAGAATGTGAGTATTTTGAAATGTTTTGAGGGTGGGGTGAGTAAATGCAGATTGACCGGTCGGCAATTATGCAGGCCAAAGAAAAACTCGGAGACAAAAATGCTTATCTGATTGTGGATGAGCTTGGCATTACGAACTTCGATGAAAAGAATATGCGTTGCTGCTGTCCTTTTCATCAGGAAGACCATCCATCGTTCATCTACAACAAAAAGGCATATAACTTCAGGTGTTTTGGCGCTTGTGGTCGCAGCTATGACCTTCTTGATGTGCTGATGTACAAGGGGGCAACCTATGTGGATGCTTGCAAGAAGCTATTCGAGTTGGCTGATATGCCGTATCCGTTGGGAGAGCAACACGTCAAAACAAAGCGGTATTACAAGTATCCGAAAGAGGTCGAATGTGCTGATAAGTCCGCCGTATATAAGTACCTTGCACAAAGACACATCAGTGAGCGAACGGCAGACTATCTTGACATCAGGCAGGATGATCGCGGCAATCTTGTTTTTAACTACTATGACGAGAACGATGTGCTGACGATGGTGAAGTATCGCCCGGCCAGAAAAATCAGACACGGCGAGGCAAAGAACTGGTGTCAGCCCGGAGCAGATACGACTCCACTGCTCTTTAACATGAACCGCATCAATCCAGAGCAGCCGCTCTTAATTTGCTCAGGCGAACTTGATTGTGCTGCGGCAATCGAAGCCGGATGGTCAAACGCGGTGAGCATCCCGCTCGGTGATGGGAATGTCGAGTGGTGCAAGGTCTGCTATGACTGGTTGGAACAGTTTTCATCCATTATCATTTGCCACGACAACGATGAATCCGGCATGAAATTCCTGAAAACGGTATCTCCAATGCTTGGGGCGTGGCGGTGTAAGGTTATCAATCTGCCGGAGCACGTTGAGATCGACGGCGAGAGCTATCCTGTAAAAGACCTAAACGAATATCTATATCGTTGTGGTAAGGATGCTGTTTTGGAGCAGATCTTGTCTGCTGAGGATACGCCTGTCCCTTCTGTCGTTGACTTGTCTGACGTTGAGCCAACAGAATATGAAGACGTGGACGGCATTACATTCGGCCTGAAAGCTCTTGATGATGAACTCATGCGCCTGTTTTTCGGTACACTGACGATTATCAGTGGTCAGCCGGGCAGCGGTAAGAGCAGCCTGCTTGCTCAGTTAATTTGCAATGCCGTAGACAACGATATTCCGACGTGGCTGTTTTCCGGTGAACTTCCGAATGGCGTTGAAAAGTCGTGGCTGAACTACATCTTTGCTGGAAAGCGCAATCTTGAAAAGGCTGTGTCCCGTCGAGGCAATGAGTATTGGAAGATTCCAACCGCAGCTCGTGTCCAGATGAACATCTCCTACAAGAATAAGTGGTACATCTACCGTGACGATCACGATAATGACCTTGATGCGCTGATTTCTTCCATGACCGACGTTGTTCGCAAGTATGGAGTCAGATGCTTGATTCTTGATAACTTCATGTGCATTGATACGGATATGGAGGCAGAGGAACTTCGAGCACAGACGGCAACCGTAAAGCGCCTCATCGAGTTTGCAAAGAAATATCAGGCGGCGGTTATTCTTGTTTGTCATCCTCGCAAGATGGACAGCACGGCAAACGTAGGCATCTACGACATTGCCGGTTCTAGCAACATCGTAAATCTTGCCCATAGGACGATTGGTCTTCGGCGCGTGACGCAGGATGAGAGGGATAGCAAAGAAAGACTGTCTCCGCGCAAGAAAGAACTCATGAAATATGACGTTATTGCCACGGTTATCAAAGACCGAATGTTTGGGCGGTCGAATATTGATAAGGGTATCTACTACGATCCTGAATCACGACGGTTCTTTACGGATGCAGAGGAATATGGACGCCAATTCTCATGGGATACAAAAAACTATACAGAACCGCTCCCCTTGCCCCCGCAACTTGAAGCTGAGAATGAAGAGGATGAGGTTTTTGGAACGGTGAAAACGGATGGTGACGATGTATAAGACTTTTGAGGTTGTCAATGCATATATCGGAAATTATGAGATTAAAGCGTATGAAAATGGTCGGCGCGTCCTTGATATTATTTTAAACGATTATAATGTCGATGGAGCCTGCGAAGTCCTTGAAGCCCTCGGCTATCAGTCGCTGTATAGAGCGCGTTAATAAGGTGTAGATTGCATAAAATCGGTGGTGACGATAGATAGAGATTAAAAATGTGAATTTGTTTTATGGTGAGTGCGTGGATTATATGAGGACGCTACCTGATGCGTCTGTAGATATGATTCTTTGCGACTTGCCGTATGGAACATCTGCCTGCAAGTGGGATTCCGTTATTCCATTCGAACCTCTTTGGGAACAGTATAAACGTATTATTAAATATCGTGGAGCGATTGTTCTATTCGGTTCTGAACCGTTCAGTAGCGCATTACGAATGAGCAATCTTGATATGTACAAGTATGACTGGAAATGGGAAAAACCTTCAGGGGCAAATTTTTTGAATTTTAAGTACCAGCCAGCAAAAGTTCATGAAGACATTATTGTTTTTGGTATGGCTCCAACGTCGTATGTCAAGAGCGGAATCAATATGATTTACAATCCGCAAATGGGTTCTGGCAAGCCGTATGAAGGGCTTTCAGGGAAGCAGAGGAATGATTACGGGAACAGTTCTGTTCGTACACCAATTAAACAGGTCGTGAGTAAAAACACTGGAACTCGCTATCCTCGTTCTATTCAGAAGTTCACTTTGGATAAGGACAAATTTCATCCTACGCAAAAGCCCGTTGCTCTGTTGGAGTATCTAATTAAGACATATACCAATGAAGGAATGACTGTCCTTGACAATTGTATGGGCAGTGGCTCAACCGGCGTTGCTTGTGTGAACACGAACCGTAAGTTCATTGGTATTGAACTTGATGAAGAATATTTCTCAATCGCTTCGAACCGGATTGCTGAAGCAATGCAAGCTAAATCTCAAGAAATTGCGTGAAAGAAGCTGGTGATTTAATAGATAATATCGTTATTGATAGAATCTGGGCTATGCCTAATAAGAACACTTTTGAAATCAAGCCTATTCATGATTTAATCGCTTCTGAAATGACAGATGGATTGTGGATTGACCCATTTGCAAACAGAAACAAATTTGCGTCAATCACGAACGATTTAAACCATGATTATGATACCGACTACCATTTGGATGCTTTAGATTTCTTACGGTTGTTTGATGATGACACCGTAGATGGCGTTCTTTACGACCCTCCATATTCTCCGCGCCAAGTAAGCGAATGCTACAACCATGTTGGGTATAATATTACGCAAGATTCTACGAAAGCATCATTTTGGAGCAATCATAAAAAAGAGATTTCTAGGATCGTTAAAATCGGTGGAAAGGTAATTACTTTCGGATGGAATAGTGGTGGAATTGGGCACAAATATGGGTTTGAGAAGCAGCGAGTCCTTTTAGTTCCTCATGGCGGATGGCACAACGACACTATCTGCACTGTAGAACTAAAAACTCATGAGGAAGAGAGAGTGTGCAATGGTAAAATTGTTCAACTATAGAGGATGGCAAGCAGAAGTGCGACCATCACCAGAAGATGATGGGTATTACTCCGGTCGTATTGAGGGGACTTATCACATGATGCTTTTTGGCGGCGATACGCTTGAAGAGGCAAAACAGTGTTTCATGGATGCAGTAGATGAATACATTGAACGCGGCATTCTAAATCAAGAGGATATGTAAAAATATCGTAAAGAAAGGCGGTGATGCCTATCTCAAGCAAGAACTACTGCACATACCATCTGCACACGGAATTGTCATTGCTTGATAGCGTAACAAATTTTCAAGATTACATCAATAGAGCGGTTGAGCTGGGACAAACAGCGATTGCTTTTACAGAGCACGGCAATGTATATCAATGGGTGGAAAAGAAAATCGCTTGCGACAATGCAGGTCTGAAATACATCCACGGGTGCGAAGTATATCTCACGGAGAAGTTGGCAGTCACAGACCCATGCACCGGTGAGCAAAGTAAAGTAAGAGACAACTACCACACTATTTTGCTTGCGAAAAACTATGCTGGTTTGCAAGAAATCAACACGCTAATCAGCCGCTCGTCTGACGCGGATCATTTCTACTACAAGCCAAGAATCACGTTTGATGAATTTCTCGGCACGTCAGATAATGTTATCCGTATCAGTGCTTGTCTTGCCTCTCCCATGAACAAATTGTCGATCATGCATCCAAGGTATTTTGAGCTTTTGAAGCATTATAATTATCTTGAGATCCAGCCGCATGATTATCAGGAGCAGGTAGATTTCAACCGGCATCTTGCCGAAATGTCTGCTGAATATGGAATCCCGCTTATTGCCGGAACGGATACGCATAGCTTGAACCAATACAAGGCTGAATGCCGTAGTATCCGACAACTAAGCAAGCGGATTATGTTCGCGGACGAGGACGCATTCGACCTGACATACAAATCATATGATGAACTGGTCGAAATGTTCCGAAAGCAAGATGCGCTTCCCGAAAAATTGTATCTTGAAGCAATCGAGAATACGAACCGCATGGCAGAATCCGTAGAGCCGTTTGAATTGGATCTTTCGTTCAAATATCCGATTCTATATGGCGAACGGGATGGGGATGTGCTCAGAGAGACAATCAAGAAAAACTTTGAAGCAAAAATCGCGGACGGAGCAATTACTTCGGAGCAAATTGAACCGTTCAAAAACGCGATTGCCGAGGAACTGAGAGTTTTTGATAAAATTGATATGTCAGGGTTCATTTTGTTCATGAGTGAGCTGGTTACTTGGTGCAAATCGCATGATATCCCGATTGGATTCAACAGAGGTTCGTGCGGCGGTAGCCGAGTCGCTTATATCACGAACATTACAGACTTGAATCCTGAAAAGTGGCATACCGTTTTTTCACGATTTGCTTCAGAAGCACGAAAAGAAATTGGTGACATAGACGTAGATGTGTCACCATCGGATCGTGATAAAGTGTATGAGTACATTATCAACCGATTCGGACAAGAGAAAACAGCATACATTCTTGCCATTGGCACGACAAAAGACAAAGGCGTCGTTGATGACGTATGCCGTGCTCTCAGCATTAAATGGGAGCGAGAAAATTGCGAGGATGAGCGTCCGTTAAAAGCAAGAATCGCCGAGTTGCGTGGCGGCGGAGAAAACCTGAAGCGCAACAAGGATGAAATCATCGTACTAACGAAGCAGATATCAGCAATGAAGGCCAGAAACGAGGCAATCAAAGCAGATAATCCTTGGACGCTGAAACTTGCTGCCTCTATCAAGAATTTGTACGATTCAAATCCGGATGAGGCAAAAAGCAAATATCCTGAAGTCTTCTATTACTTTGATGGCCTTGTAGGCACTGCCGTTTCACAGTCTATGCATCCGGCAGGTATCGTAGCAAGCCCTATTACGCTGCGTGACAACTACGGTACGTTCATTTCTGATGGTAAGGAAGTGCTTCAGATTGACATGGATTGTGTTCACGAAGTTTCACTCGTGAAATATGACATACTAGGGTTGAGTAACATTGAAATCATTCGTGATGCTTACCGGCTTCTTGGTCAGCCGTTCCCGAAAGCTCATGAAATCGACTGGGACGATAAAGCGGTCTGGAAAGATATGCTCCGCTCCCCTGTTGGAATCTTCGAGTTCACCGGAGACTACGCTTTTCAAATGTTGTGTAAGTATAAGCCGAAAACCATTTTCGATATGAGCCTTGTAACGGCAGCTATCAGGCCGTCTGGCGCGTCGTACCGTAACGACTTGATGGAACACAAGACACATCACAATCCATCGCCGATTATTGACGAACTCCTGAAGGAGAACAACGGGTTAACGAGAAGCCCCTACACACAGCAATGTGTGTAGCAAACCCATTGAATTGCTGGAAAATCCTAAAGCTCATATAGCTACAACGTAGGTGCGTGCAGCGTCAGGCGTGAAAGCCGTGAAAGCAAAAAGAATATATGAGATGGCATATGGTCAAATCCTAAGTGCTTTGATAATGGAAAATCAGCAGCCAAGCCGGAAACGGAAGGTTCAACGACTAAGCGGTGTGCAAGCGATTGGCACATCCAGCGGTGGGCATCCATAAAAGGATGATGATATAGTCTATTATTTGCTGAAAGGCAAATGGCGTAGCGGCCAACATCTGTGTACTATTTAATTTTATTTAAAGGGGGTGTATCATTATGAACAATTTGACGAATCAAACGTTTGGACGGTTGCGTGTTATATCGAGAGATAAAAAAAACAAACATGGAGTATATACATGGCTCTGCGTTTGCGAATGTGGTAATAAAATCGTTGTTCCTTGCACGTCTTTGAAAAATGGCGACACAAAGTCCTGCGGATGCCTTAAAAGAGAAACCGTCTCGAACCGGATGTCTACACATGGGCTTTCTAAAACACGCTTATATCGCGTTTGGGCTGGCATAAAAAATAGATGCTACAATGAGAAAGTAAGCAATTACAAGTATTATGGCGCAAAGGGTATTACAATGTGCTCAGAGTGGAAAAACAGCTTTGAAAAATTTCATGATTGGGCATTTGAAAATGGATATGATGAGACAGCAAATGCACAAAGTTGCACAATAGATAGGATTGATATCACCAAAGGTTATTATCCTGATAATTGTCGCTGGGTAGACCACACGGTTCAATGCAACAATCAAACAAGTAACAAATTGTTTTCTTTTAACAGCAAAACAATGACTATGGCTGAATGGGCAAGAGAAACAGGAATAAATTATTCTACTTTGAGAGAAAGAATTAGAAAAGGCGTACCATTTGAAGAAGCAATCAAACAAGTAGTATACAGATGATTTTCAGTTCTCGTTTATCAGGAAGACATCATTAAATTTCTTCAGGAAATCTGCGGTTTCACCGGATCAGAAGCCGATGAGCTTAGACGGTGTATCGCCAGAAAGGACGAAGATGCGCTGAAAGCAGCACTCCCTAAAGTCCTTGACGGATATTGCTCTAAGTCTCCGCAATCTCGTGAAATCGCAGAAAAGGAAGCCAAAGAGTTTATTCAGATCATCGAAGATGCATCGAGCTATATGTTCGGTTATAATCATAGTATAGGCTATTGCATGATCGGCTACCTTTGCGCTTACCTTCGTTTCTATCATCCCGCCGAATTTATTACGGCGTTTCTAAATAATGCAAAGACGGACGATGATGTCAAAGGCGGCAGTGAGTTGGCACATCTCTATCATATTAGTATTGTTCCTCCGAAATTCTGTATCTCAAAGGACAAGTACCAGTACGATAAAGAGACAAACGTCATTGCAAAAGGCATCGCAAGCGTCAAGTTTATGAGTGCTGCGATTGGTAATGAGCTTTATGCACTTGCGCATGATGATCGGCCTAAGACGTTCATGGATTTGCTATTGCGTATCGACAATGAAACGTCCTTAAACTCGCGTCAGCGAGACATTCTCATCAAGATAGATTATTTTTCTGACTATGGGAATGCTAAGGAACTGCTTCGCATGGTAGAAGTCTTTACGTTTTTCAAAAACGGAACGATGAAGAAAATCTCTAAAGAGAAACTGCCTGCACAGTTTGAGAAAATCGTGAGGAAGTATTCTACTGACGTATCTAAATCAGGCGCGCCTGCGAAGTCTTATACCATCCTTGATATGCATGGGCTGCTGAACGAATTTGAACGTAGGATCCGCGACCTGCATATTCACGACTTCGATTACAAGTCGAAAATGCAAAATCAGCTTGAAAACATGGGGTATATCGACCTTACAACCAACAAGCCGGAAGATCGTCGCAAACTCATGATTATGGACATCCGTCCTCTTATCGGTAAAGAGGACAAGCAGATATGGGGCTATGCTTTGTGGACTCGGTCAATCGGCAGCGGCAAAACGGCTCGTCTGACTTTACGTGCGAACATCTATGACCAACAGCCGGTCGCAAAGCATGACGTGATTTTGGCGACAGATGTTTCAAAGAACTACAAAGGGTACTGGTATCTGAACGCATTCGGCTACGTCATATAAAGTTATCCGAAATGCATATTTTTTTGTTGACACAGGCCGAGACATGGTGTAATATAAGTATGCAGTTAACTGAAATGCCTTTTTGCTAAGTGACATTTTCTCATTCGGACGGGCTGTCCAATATTCTGGACAGCCCATTTCTTGAAGCACTACTTATCCGAAATGCATAAAGTAAATGGTTGGAAGGAGCAGACCGTGAGAAAGGAAACAATTTGGCAGGTGGTCATCACGATTTTAATTGTGGTGATGTGTCTTACCTCATGCACAATGAAAATTAAAGATAAAATGACCAAACAGCAGAATGATATTCAGGCAGAGGCCGTAGCAAGCGACGCAGTTGAGACTCCGGTTGAGGAAGTCGAACAGAGCGATCTGGAGGACGAACCTGCAATGTTTGTAAGCCCATACGCAGGCATCTCGCTCACAGAGCACGAAGCAACGCTGATGGCGAGAGTCGTTTGGGCTGAGGCTCGCGGAGAATCCTATGACGGTCAGGTGGCGATTGCACAGGTCATTTTGAACCGTTATCTGAAAGGCTACGGCAACTCAATTACGGACATTTGTTGCGCGAGAAATCAGTTCGCTGTTGGGAACACATACACGGAGAAGCAGTTGCAAGCAGTGTGGGATGCCCTGTCTGGGTATGATGCATTGTCTGGCTACTCGCAGTCAAATCAAAATAGCACAGAGGTGGTTTACTTCTCCACTGGTTGTTTGCGGTATGGGAGTTACTTCTGTACAATCGGCGGTCATGTTTTCCGGACATATAGTTAGAAAAATGTTAAAGAGCTTCAAGACGGAAATAAATCCGACAGCAGAACAGAAAGCAAAAATTCACAGAACGATTGGCACTTGTAGATACGTTTACAATTTCTACTTGGCTCATAACAAAGAGTTGCATTCAAAAGGCGAAAAGTTCATGACTGGCAAGAACTTTAGTATTTGGCTCAACAATGAGTATTTGCCAAACAATCCAGACAAGATGTGGATAAAAGAAGTTTCTACAAAATCTGTCAAGAAATCAATCGAGGATGGATACGTTGCTTTCACAAAATTTTTCAAACATCAAAGTGCCTTTCCAAGATTCAAAAAGAAAGGCAAATCCGATGTAAAAATGTACTTTGTTAAGAACAATTCGACGGATTGCATAAGTGAAAGGCATAGGATCAAGATACCGACTTTAGGGTGGGTACGACTTAAGGAAAAGGGTTATATACCTACTACAAAAGACGGTTTTGTGGTTAAAAGCGGAACAATATCCGTTAAGGCTGGCCGATATTATGTGTCTGCTTTAGCGGAGTCGCCAGATATAGAACTTTCTATCCTGTCTGGTGATGGTTTCGGAATAGACCTAGGAATCAAGGACTTTGCGATTGTTTCAAACGGTAAGACGTATAAGAATATTAATAAATCAAAAAGAATCAGAAAAATTGAAAAACGCTTGCGCAGAGAGCAAAGAAAGCTCTCTCGTAAATATGAAAATCAAAAGAAAGGAGTTGCTACTCAGCAAAACATACGAAAACAAAAGCTAAGGGTACAAAGACTTTATTATAAGCTGGATAATATTCGGACTGACTACATTAACAAAACGATAGCAGAGATAGTGAAAACCAAGCCGTCTTATATAACTATCGAGGACTTGAATGTGTCAGGAATGATGAAAAACCGGCATCTCTCAAAAGCTGTTGCGTCACAGAAATTCTATGAATTTCGAACGAAATTAAAGATGAAGTGTGATGAAAATGGTATCGAGTTAAGGATCGCGGACAGATTTTATCCGTCCTCCAAGATGTGTCACTGCTGTGGAAATATCAAGAAAGATTTAAAGCTTTCTGATCGAGTATACAGATGCGCGTGTGGGTATGAGGCAGACAGAGATTTCAATGCGAGTCTTAATTTAAGAGATGCGTTGACTTACGAAGTCGCATAAGAAAGCGAACGTAAGTATGTACCGAAGGCTATTCGGGAATTAACGACTGTGGAGTGTACAAGAACTTGTGAGTAGCGATTTGTGAAAGCATACACGAAGAAACAGTAAGAAGCACCCGCAAGGGCTTTAAATCTCGATGTGTTGAGTGTGTTTTAACGCATTTTGAGTAGCAGGGTTTATGGGTAGAGTAATTATTCAAGAGTTTACTTGTAAAAATCCGATCGAAATGATTGGAATTGAAGCTGGTGTTTGCTATGGAGCTGGTACCAGTGATCCAGAGAAAAATTATAAGCGAGGCATCGATTGCCTTGAAAGCGGACATGGACGAACGTTTGAGTTCCCTGATGTGTACATGATTCTAGACGGCTACTCTGCACGAGTCATTCGTGAGTGGTACACACACATTGGTTGCTTGCCGACTCGTCTTCAGAGCAGCACACGGTACATTGATTACGAGCACGGGTTCGACTATTACATTCCCGATAGCGTGAAGAAAACGACAGCGACGCTCACCGTATACAAAGAGATGATGGACTCCATTGCCAAGTATCTTGCGTGGCTCGTTGACCTCGGTGTGCCGAAAGAGGATGCCGCAAATGGTCTTCCGCTCGGCATGACCACAACGATCGTTGACAAGCGAAATCTGCGCAACCTGATCGATATGTCTCACCAGAGAATGTGTACCAGAGCATATCATGAGTTCCGAGATTTGTTTCATGATGTAGCAACAGCACTTTCGGAATACTCAGAACAATGGGCGTACATCGTGGATCATTATTTTGAGCCAAAGTGTGAATATCTCGGCTACTGCAACGAGAAAAAATCGTGTGGCCGTAAAGAAAAGAGGGAATCCAAATGAGAGTCGTATGTATTTCCGGCAAGGCCGGTAGTGGCAAAGATGAAGTCGCTCAGGCGATGAAAGAGACATTTGAGGGCTATGGCGAGAACGTGCTAATCGTGCATTTCGCAGACCTATTGAAGTTTATCTGCGAGAAGTTTTTCGACTGGGACGGTAAAAAGGACGAGGCAGGAAGGACTTTGCTCCAATATGTCGGGACGAATAAGATTCGCTCAAAATCACCTGATTTTTGGGTGGATTTCATCGCAAATATGCTTGAGATGTTTGATAACGAATGGGACTATGTCCTGATTCCTGACTGTCGGTTCCCGAATGAGTTTGAGGTGCTTGCATTTTACGGGTTTGACGTGAATCTCGTTCGTGTAAATCGACCTGCCTATATGAGCTGCCTTACAGATATTCAGCAGGAGCATCCATCGGAGACTGCGCTTGATGATTATCCGTGGGACTGGGTCATTAAGAACGATGGGACGATTGAAGACCTCCGAGCAGAAGCAATCAGTCTGGCATTTGATATGTTGCGAGGTGTCTGGCATTGACGATTTTGTTTGATGCCGACGATACTGCGGAGAATCTGCTGGAATGTTGGGTCAACACGCTCAATCGACGGCATGGAACGTCTGTAAACAAAGATGAGATCACCGAATGGGATATGACGTTGGCTTTCCCGATGTTAACTCATGATGAAGTGTTCTCTCCGTTGTACGAGGACGATTTCTGGCAACAGGTCACTCCACTACCCGGCTGTGTTGAGTACCTGCAACGATTGATTGCCGATGGGCATGAGCTGTACATGGTCACGGCTACAGACTACCGCACTTGCAGAGCGAAAATCGACAGGCTTCTTGAGATTTTCCCGTTTCTGTCGCAAGACCACATTATCATTTGCAACAACAAACAGATGATCCGTGGAGACATCCTGATTGATGATGCCCCGCACAACCTCATTGGAGGGAGATATCGAAAAATCCTCATGTCAGCACCGCACAATCGTGATTTCAACGCCGCTGCGCATGACATTTACCGCGCCGACTCGTGGGATGCCGTGTATTCAATTATAAAATCGTTCGTGATGAAGGACGAGGTTGAAAAAATCCTCTTTTCTTTCATTCCGGAGGATAAATAAATCTAACAAGGAGGAGTGTCGATGCTTGTAACAAAGCGAGATGGACGTGAAGTACCGTTTTGTAAAGAGAAAATCGTTGACGCGATCAGTAAGGCAAATGACGAGGCAAAATCATCTGGGGTGGATCATCTCTCTCCAATTATGATTTCTGCTATCGCAAGTGAACTGTATGCCAAATTTAAGGTTGATGGGCACGCAATCGCTGTGGAGGACATTCAGGACGCAATCGAAATGGCCTTGATGCAAAAGGGCTATTACGACGTTGCCAAAATCTATATCCGATACAGATATGAACGTCAGCTCTACCGGAATGGCAATACAACGGACGGTAAAATCCTTGCTATCGTAGATGGTAGTAACGAAACCGTAATTCAGGAAAATAGCAACAAGAATCCAAAGATTGCTGCGACACAGCGCGATTATATCGCTGGCGAAGTAAACCGCGACATTACGAACCGGCTTCTGCTTCCGAAAAATATTAAAGACGCACACGAACATGGCATCATTCATTTCCATGACCAAGATTATTTCCTTGAGCACATTATGAACTGTTGCCTCGTGAACCTTGATGATATGTTGCAGAACGGCACTGTGATTAACGGAACACTGGTTGAAAAGCCGCATAGCTTCGCTACGGCCTGCAACATTGCAACACAGATTATGGCGCAGGTGGCGTCAAATCAGTATGGCGGTCAGTCAGAGAGTCTTGCACATCTTGTCCCGTTCATTGACATCAGCCGTCAGAGAATCCGTAAGAACGTTGAGGATGAGCTTCAGGACGTCGAATGCGGGTCTGACACGATTGAAAGAATCACAGAAGACCGGCTGAAAGAAGAAATCAGACGCGGCGTCCAGACAATTCAGTATCAGATCAATACGTTGATGACTACGAATGGTCAGACGCCGTTTGTGACTATCTTTATGTACCTTGATGAAGTGCCTGAAGGTCGTGCAAGAGACGATTTCGCAATGCTCATTGAGGAAGTTCTGAATCAGCGTATCGAGGGCGTAAAAAATGAAAAGGGCGTCTGGATTACTCCCGCCTTCCCGAAAATCATTTACGTTCTTGAGGAAGATAACATTCACGATGACAGCAAGTATTGGTATCTGACGAAGTTGGCAGCAAAATGCACTGCCAAGCGCATGGTGCCGGACTACATCTCTGAGAAGAAGATGAAAGAGCTGAAAGTAGACGAAAACGGAGACGGTCACTGCTATACTTGCATGGGATGTCGCAGTTTCTTGACACCATACATTGATGAAAATGGCAGGCCGAAGTATTATGGCCGCTTCAATCAGGGAGTTGTGACTATCAATCTCGTTGACGTTGGTCTTAGCGCAAACAAAGATTATGATCGATTCTGGAAGATTTTCGACGAGCGCCTTGAGCTGTGCCATAGAGCACTGAAACTGCGCCATGAGCGACTTGAGGGGACGGTTTCTGACACGTCGCCTATCCACTGGCAGTACGGCGCGCTTGCTCGCCTCAAAAAGGGAGAGACGATTGACAAGCTGTTGCATGGTGGTTATTCGACTATCTCTCTTGGTTATGCTGGCCTGTATGAATGTGTGAAGGCGATGACCGGCAAGTCGCATACCGACCCGGAAGCAAAGGAATTTGCACTGTCTATCATGCAGCACATGAACGATAAGTGCGCAGAGTGGAAAGCGGCAGAGAATATCGCCTACTCCCTCTATGGATCTCCTATCGAAACTACCACCTACAAGTTCGCTAAATGCTTGAAAAAGCGTTTTGGCGTTATTCCGGGCATCACAGATAAGAATTACATCACGAATAGCTATCACATTCCTGTTACGGAAAAGGTTGATGCTTTCGGGAAACTCGGATTTGAATCTGAGTTTCAGCAGTTGAGTCCTGGCGGCGCGATTTCGTATGTGGAAGTTCCGAATCTAACTGGCAACATTAACGCTGTGCTGTCCGTAATGAAATTCATCTACGACAACATTATGTATGCTGAGCTGAATACGAAATCCGACTATTGTCAGGTCTGCGGCTGGGATGGCGAGATTGATATTGTCGAGGACGAAAATGGTAAGTTGATTTGGAAGTGCCCGAACTGCGGGAACGCAGACAAATCAAAAATGAACATCGTGCGACGCACTTGTGGCTATCTTGGCACGAACGACTGGAATCAGGGTCGTGTACAGGAAATCAAAGAGCGTGTGCTCCATCTCGGAGATAACAACGAATGAACTACATGAAAATCACAAAGCACGACATCGCTAACGGCGAGGGCATCAGAGTTGTACTCTGGTGCTCTGGCTGTACGCTCCACTGCAAAGAGTGCCAGAATCCTCAGACGTGGGATTTCAACGCTGGTAAGCCGTTTGATGACGTTGCGAAGCAAGAACTTTTTGATGCGCTTGACCATCCGTGGATTCAAGGGCTTACGCTGTCCGGTGGGCATCCTTTGGAGAAAGAAAACATTGAATGCGTGCTTTCACTTATTAGAGAATGTAAGACACGCTGGCCGGACAAAGACATTTGGCTATACACGGGTTTGAAACTATCCTTAGAAGACATTTGTCAGGTGTTGCGTGACTGCGACGTCGTTGTTGACGGCGCGTATGTGGACGATCTGCGTGACATCTCTCTGAAATTCAGGGGGAGCAGCAATCAACGCCTGATTGACGTGAAAAAGACGATTGAGAATCAAGAAATTACATTGTGTGGTGAAGAAAATGTTTGATCCTAACATCAATACTGTGGAACTGTACATTAACGGTAGATATTTTTGTAGAATTGTTGATCCTGATATTTCTGTTCGCATCGAGTCTACTGAAAAGCGCAATCAGCAGACAGGAGAAAAAACTATGACTGATAAAGAAAGCAATATTTCTGTAAATGGGCATTGTGATTTTAGTTCGAAATCACCTAGCGTGACTGAGAGAAATATTACTATCAGTACATGGGAAAATGTTATCCAATGCAGCGAAACTATCAGCACTTCCTCTGTGCGCTCTAGTCTAAATAAGGAGTTGAGAAAAAATGGATAACAATAACACAACTATGACAACTGAGAGTGAATATCTCCGTCAGGAGAATGAGGCATTCCGCGCCGAAATGGCAGACCTCACTCGCAAATTAAATCATACCGTCTCCGAATACGACGTTCTTAAACTGGAACATCAGCTCATCAAAGAATACGATCTGTGGGAAGCCATTGGGGATGAAAAGCTGGAAGGGAATGTTCTGGCAAGTGTCGCTGGCGCAAATGATCTTGCAGATATGTTGTGCAGGGAAATTAAAGAGCGCGCGATTGGTGAATAAGATTGGAATCATTTCGATGAGGTTGCAGAATGAATAACTTTAAATTTATCGTAATTATGAATTTTATAGTTCAGTTCGTATTTATTTTGTGTGTTGCCGCTGTTGCTGTTAATTTCAACCGCCCGACATTGCTTTGGTGGTGGTTGTTAGCACCATTCTTCACTTTCACGTATTCATCAAAGAAAGAGACTTGAAATGATATTTAAGAGTTTGGTGCAAAGAGATAAGCTCATACCCAAACGCTGTTTAAAAGAGATATCCGAAGGAGGCTAATATGGACGCAGTGAAATTTATCGTTGCGCAGGTACGAATGTGTAATGAAAACATATCCGGGTGCGAAAGTTGCGACTTAAATGGCAGCGAGTATTGCACAAGGCTCTGCGACAATTTAATCAGCAGAGCGGGAGCTGAAGATGCTGTTAGAATTGTGGAAGCATGGTCAGAACGGCATCCGGAGCGAACGAGACAAGACGTGCTGTCAAATCTTTTCCCGACAAGTCAATTTGACAGTAATGGTGTTTTGAACGTATGCCCCGCCTATATTGATGCTAGAAAACGAGATGAATCTACTGGCAGATGTGAAGATATGACGTGCGACTGTCACGATTGCCGCAGAGAGTATTGGCTAGAGGTGATTGAATAATGGAGATTAAAATAGAAGATTATCTTAGTCCAGAAGAAATCAAAGACATTTGCAAAGATGCTTTATATGAAAAAGTTAGAAATGATATGCAGGGACTGAATGTCAACGATATCATTGCAAACATTTCTCATGCAGAAGTTGAAGCAATGGTTGATGCATATGTCGGTAATGATAATTTTTGTAAGACGGAAATTTCCAAGAAGGTACGCGCTGCGATTGAGAATCTTGGGACTTATTCTGTATTTAGAAAAGCATATGACTGGGAGCGGAAAAATAGTGTGGCATATGACATCATGGAGGAAGAATGTCGCGCCGCAAGACCGCTTATTAAAAAAAGTGTTGAACGAATCATCGATCAGTACGACTTCACGCAGTTAGAGAGAGACGAAATCATGCATACGATTGCTGACGCCTTGACCGATAGGCTCTTGCCTAAAAAGGATGTCAAGTGATGGATTGTTTCAACCACAATTGTCCATTCCGCAACAACACAACGAGTTCTTCCAAGGGATTAAATTTTATGATGATTGTCTCCGCTCGTTGTGAATGCATTGCTTGCCCGAATAGATGCAAAGCGTCTACTGCCTACGCAAGCAATTACACATTGACGGACGATGAGTTCGCAAAATTGAGAGCGAACATGAGCCGCGATACAAATTACGGAATCGGGAATGGCTGTTAGGAGCGAGATAATGGAGCGACTTACTAAACGACTTGATGATGGTTACGCTGTTATGCGTTGTGAAGAATGCAAAGCAAGATGGCGAGAAAAGCATGGTACAGATATGGGATCTTGCACAGCCGTGTATTGTCGTAATAGGTGCAAAGATCGCCTCGCAGCATATGAGGACACAGGTTTGACACCGGAAGAAATCAAGGATTCTCTTGTAAAGTATAACTATCTGATTTCCTTGGTAGATAAGTTCAATGCCATTCCAAGATGGTATTTTTGATGTGTTGAAGATTCTGGCGTGTAGTTAATTATAGAGGTGACACTATGGAGAGACTGACGTTTAATGGCAATTTTTGCGACATCTCGCAGTGCCGGGAGCTGCCGTGCCCGCACGGTGGTAGCTGCACACAGCGGGAAGTGTGGGAAAAGCTTAAGGCTTACGAGGACACGGGGCTGACACCCAAACTTGCGCAAGAAACCGCAGAATTTGCAATATGGGTACACGAGAATGGCCTTGAAAAGATTAAAGAATGGATTAAGGCCGACAAGGCGGGACGGCTGGTGGTGCTGCCGTGCAAGGTTGGAACCGCGACATATTATATCCATTATCCGATTGCGTTTTACCCAGATGAAAGCGAGCCGGAAATTAAGAGGGGCATCTTTACTTTGATCGATTTAGATCGTTTTGGACACTCCGTTTTCCTGACCCGCGAAGAGGCGGAGAAAGCATTGGAGGCGATGAAGGATGGCAATTAGCAAATCAAAGCGTGAAGCGGTCTACCGAAAGTATAATGGCCACTGTGCGTATTGTGGGCGCGAAATCGCCTACAAGGATATGCAGGTAGACCATTTTCAACCATTGAGGGCGTGGGGGATTGAGGACGCTGGAACAGATGACCTTGACAACCTCATGCCAGCCTGCCGAATGTGCAATCACTACAAGCGTGCAAATTCACTTGAAACTTTTAGACGGTACATCGCAGAAATTCCGCGAAAGCTGCGCGAGAACTATATTTACAAGGTCGGCGTTGTTTATGGCAATGTCATCGAGGCCGAAAAACCGATTGAGTTTTACTTTGAGGCGGATGAAAGGAGAAAGAAAAATGGCTGAATATCATGTTGGCTGTGGCGCGTTTGGCATCTATGCCGGGACGTTAAATAGTCGCAACAAAAATATGTGGCGAAACAAAACTGAGTGTACAGACGAAGCAATTTGTGCTGTCCGCGACTATCTTGTGCAGGAACTTCTTGGTGGGCTTGATTGCAAGAAAGCGACGTCAAGTGGCTATGAGTGGACACTTAAAGATGGGCGGATCGTTGAACTGAGAGTGACGATTAAGGATGGTGAGAAAAGTGATGGCTGAATACATTGACCGCGAAGAATACTGCGAAAAGCACTGCCGGTGCAGTAACGAGTATTGCGACAAAGAAAGTTGCCCAATCTGGAAAGCACCTGCCGCCGACGTTGCGCCGGTGGTGCATGGGCGGTGGAAAGCATATGGCGCGGTGTTGCTTGAGTGCCAAAACTGCGGTGAGATCTATTCGATGCTAGGAGGCAATGCAGGAATGTCGTGGAATTACTGCCCCAACTGCGGCGCGAGAATGGACGGTGATAGCGATGGCTAAGCGCATCCCGAAAAATAATTCTTATGTCTGCATTCCTGCGGATAAACTCGCGGCTATAATTGAACAATGGTGTCCGCCGATTTTTGGCGATGTGGTCGGGGAACAATGCGTTGACGAAGATTGCATTAACTGCTGGCAGTCATGGCTAAAGGACGGTGATACTGATGGTTGAATACATCGAGCGGGAAGCGGCGACGCGCGAACGGAAAGAGGAATAACCATGCCGAAAGGTAATGCAAGAATGGGGGACTTTTTAAATGACCGCTGAGTATCTTGATAGGGGCAGTTTAGTTGCGCGGATGGAGTATTACAAGGAGCACACCATGGAAGAATCTGGTGAGCATTATGCGTATTTAGTTGCACTAAGAGAGATAAGAAACGCTCCCGCTTGCGATGTTGCTTCGGTGGTGCATGGGCGGTGGATTCGACCACACTGGAAGAACAGCAATTATTGCTGTGACTGTTCGGAATGCAGCGGGGAGGCAATGCACAGAGACTATCAGTGGGATAAAAATGGAATTTACCCTATCTGCCCCAACTGCGGTGCTAGAATGGATGGTGACAAAAATGGCTGAATACATTGAGCGTGAAGCTGTCAAGCGGTTAATCAATATCGACCATGGTGGTTATCTTGCTGCTATAGATTGCATCCCCGCCGCCGACGTTGCGCCGGTGGTGCACTGCAAGGACTGTGCCCATAGGACTGAGATGGGTAATTGCGGGCACCCACGCTACCATGGGATTTTGCCGCCAGCGTACCCCTATGATTTTTGCAGCTACGGCGCGAGAATGGACGGAGGTGTAGAATAATGCGAAACCCATGTAAGGACTGCATCTATTATCACAATGAGAACAGAACTTGTCAGTCGAAGAAATGCGCTACTGGTGGTAGTGGGAAAGCATCTTGGATTGATAAATTGTTTTGTTCCCCATGCAAAAAAGATGGACGGTGGTACTGATGGATGAATATCAAAAGCGGTATTTAAGAGCGTGATCGAGATATGCCAAAATCTCCGTGGCGTAAAAGGTTAGTTTGAGGTGATGACAAATAAAGTGTGATACGTGTATTAACGCACGCGCCATCCTGTCCGAAAACGGTTGGCATCGTGTGTGTAGCTTGTCAAGCAAGTCAGCTTTGAGATGTATTACTGGCGAGAAAAGCCAATATACAAAGTTTCACGAGAAAGAGAGTTACAAATCTTGAAGGCATGGCTCGTCAGAGAGAAAGACGAATTTGTCGCAACAATCGTCTTTGCAGAGACAAGAGGCCAAGCAAAGGTTGCTGCACAATGGACAGATGCTTGCGACGGTGTAGATTTCATGAAAATCGAATGTCTTAGGATGAAAGAAGCGGACAAGTATTACAGACCGGGCAAGTCAGAACTAGACTGGGATAATCCAGAAGATAGAATTGCAATGGTCAAAGACTGCGGGTTCGCTTGCGATTGGGACGCACGATCGGTAAGTGAATGCGCACAATGCTCTGCCAAGGAGTTTTGCGACGAAGCAATAGAATGAATTATCCAAAATGCACATAAAGAGAGGGACATAATGAAAGAGACAATCAATATTAAGTATCTTACAGATAGCATTGACAAGTTGACGTACATCGACGGCAAATCTGATTGGATTGACTTGCGTGCAGCAGAAACCGTAGACATGGATCCGATGGAATTTAAGCTCATTCCGCTGGGTATCGCAATGCAGCTCCCAGCCGGTTATGAAGCCCATGTGATTCCTCGCAGTTCTACCTTCAAAAACTTTGGGATCATTCAGGCAAACAGCATGGGACTGATTGACGAGAGCTATTGCGGTGACAACGACCAGTGGTACTTCCCCGCTATTGCCTTGAGAAAAACGACTATCCTCGCAAACGATCGTATCTGCCAATTCAGAATCATGAAGCATCAGCCGCAAATCGAGTTCCGCGAGGTGGACAACCTTAATAATGAGAGCCGTGGCGGGATCGGTAGCACAGGCAAATGCTGATGTGCAAGTGCGGCGGCACGCCGCAGGACTTTGAAATTTTTGAGCGTGGACGGGACAAGCCATGTGTGGTGGTCTGTTGCCCCGTTTGTAATCAAAGGACGCCAGCGTGCGAAAATCCGGCCAATGCGTGGCTGCTATGGGAAAGGATGACGAGATATAGCACTTGACGCTTTGTTTTCGTCAAAGAAAATGGATTGGGAGACGCCACAAGATTTCTTTGACGAAATTGACAATGAGTTCCATTTTACATTAGATGCGTGCGCGAATGAAACGAATCATAAATGCGATAAATACTTTTCTGAATCAGATGATGGGCTGAAACAAAATTGGGGGGGGCAGACAGTCTGGTGTAACCCGCCGTATGGTCGTGAGATTGGCAATTGGGTTCAGAAATGTTCGCAAGAGTCAAAACAAGAAAACACTACTGTTGTTATGCTGATCCCAGCTAGAACGGACACGAAATATTTTCACGAATATATCTACAATAAACCAAATGTTGAAATTAGGTTCATAAAAGGACGATTGCGCTTTGTTGGAGCGGCAGAAAGTGCGCCATTCCCAAGTATGGTCGTTGTGTTTAGATGAGAGGGATTTAATGGAACGTAAACTTTTTTTCAAATACGGCAAATGTGTAAGTGTCGTTCAGACGCTTGATGCTAATATGTCTGACGAAGAAGCACGTCATGTTGCGTTTGCGGCAATTAACAAACATTGCAAAGAAGAAAATGCACCGGTCTACTATGTGCGAATGTGGAATAGCGGGAACTCGACTATGTTTGATTTCGGCAGTCATAGCGAGTTTTTCATGCTGACTCCAAAGATTGAGGTGGTGTGAATCATGAGAATTCTAGTCGATTCTATGCCTGAGAAGACTGATAGCTGCCCATATGCAGATCGTGTTCCTTCGCTTTCACACCAGAAAACATTTGTGTGCAGACTCAATCAAGACCGAGATGTTTGCAGAGGTGTCGGCAAGTGTCCTGTATTCATCTCGTATGATGAGCTTATGAACAAAAAATATGAGCGAAACTGCTACAAGCCGGTTGTTGGTAGAAACAACTTTGTCGAAGAAGTTGAAAAACACCACATGACGAATCCTTTTGAAATTCTCAACTGGTATCGCAACCTATATTATCAGGAGGACTGTCATTCGGAACAGAGGATTATGGCAGAAGCAATAAATAATTTGTTCATGAAATATAAAGATGTTTTTGGACGTGAAAGCGAGGCTGGTTAATGGGCTACTGGGAATATGATACCGGTTATTATGAGCCATCAGAGTTCGATGAAAAATGCGAAGAGTTGAAAGACTATCTCCGTGATAGCGTAACTAAAGAACTGAAGGAAAAGCTCGAAACGCTTCAAAAGGAAAACGAGCATATGAAAGACATCGTGGATAATTACGATGCAAAGATCAGAGAACTTGAGACGGCAAAAGAAAAATTCAAGTTTGATGAGCGAAATCTCAGAGATAAGATTAGAAGCGAGGTCAGACGAGAACGCTTATCTAAACTTCTGGAAGATTTTCAGACTATATTATATCAAGTCTTAAATATTGGTGTTGAGCAACCGAAATGCGATAAGTGTGATGCAAATAGGATGATAGAATTTTTCTCTCCATCTGGTCAACGATACACAGAAAAATGTCAATGCGCAAAAAGGTTGCCGCATTTCGAGGTTAGACAATCCGACTGCTCAGAGTTCAAGCTGATGGGTGATAAAATATGTGGCTGGTATTCTCGACGCGATTTGTCGAATACGGAAGAATATTACCATAGCAGCGGAGAGTATGTTGCTGACAAAATGTATGACGGTCGGGATTTTGCGTCGATCGACAATTATTATAACGTTTACTTCCGCGATGAAGCGACAGCACAGAAATACGCCGACTGGCTGAATGATAATGAATGCAAAAAGCAATAATAATCTTAAAGGAGTGATTGTTTGACAAATACGAATAATATTGTTTTGAATAATGCTACTTTCCAGATTCACAGAGTATTTTCTGGTAATAACACCGTATCGGAACTTGTGGAGAGCAGATTGCTCTCCACAAAAAATATCAAGTCATCTTTGACAGAACAGAATGCGAATAGTATAATGAATGAAATGTGCTCTGTCCTGCCGAAGGAGGTTTCATGAGTTATAACAGAGCAACTGCTTTTGCTTACCTTAGACTGTCTCGTGAAGAATCAAAATCTAGCGAGTCTACAAGTATCGCAACGCAGAGAGTCATCGTAACGAATTATTGTAATCAACACGACATTACGCTTGTAAAAGTGTTCTCAGACGATGGTTGGTCTGGTGGTAATTTTGATAGGCCGGGTTTCCAAGCCATGATGCGTGAGCTTGAAATCGGCGCTGTCAATATGGTCATCACAAAAGACTTGTCTCGTCTTGGAAGAGATATGCGCGAGTCTAGCTACTATGCAGAGCAATTCTTTCCTGAACATGGTATTAGATACATCGCTATTGCTGACAATTTTGATACCGATTCAGATAACGTAATGGCTCCGTTCCAGTTTGCAATGAACGAAGTGTATCTGCGCGATGGATCGCGTAAAGTACGAGACGCGCTCAAGAGCAAGCGTGAACAAGGTGAATACTGTTGTTGCCCACCATATGGGTACGAGAAAGCTCCAAATAAAAAAGGCGTTCTAGTACCAGATGAAATGACAGCACCCATTGTAAAGAGAATTTTCGAAGCTGCTGCTAACGGAGATTCATGCCGTACAATCGCCATTGCTCTCACGAATGATGGGGTTATCCCCCCATTGAAATATCGCGTGCTATACAGAGACGATTTCAGCGACGCCGGTGCCGCTAAAGCCTCTGACGAGTGGAATGGAGAGACTGTACGACGGTTATTGAAGAACCCTGTTTATCTTGGCCACACTGTTCTTGGTAAAACCAAAAAGGCCAGTATTAAATCGACGAAGAAAACGAATGTCCCAAAGGAAAATTGGGCGATAACCAAAAATACGCATGAGCCGATAGTCTCAGAAAAATTGTTCGATTTAGCTCAGGCTAATTTGGGCAAAAGGACAAAGATATACATGGATTATGGTCGTGTCCGTAACAATATTTTCGCTGGCATCGTGTTTTGTGCGAATTGTGGGCACGCTCTTTGTTCCAGTGGCACTGTGTACAAAGG
>OJKI01000169.1_pt1 | contig 30374 bp, 36 predicted proteins | sample 1596431 | NCBI WGS metagenome assembly OJKI01 (sample SAMEA4350165, study PRJEB24818) | metagenome | biome: human; feature: gut; material: faeces | place: Denmark | collected 2013-09 | reverse complement strand
TACCTATATTATATTATAAATAATTAATTTTATAAATAGTAATTAAAAAAAAGAGACTATTGTCTCAACATTATTACTTTTTATCAAAGCCATACTTTTTATTAAACTTATCTACTTGTCCTTTTCTACTAGCAGTACTTTGTGTACCAGTATAGAAAGGATGACATTTAGAACAAACTTCAACATTAATATTTTCTTTAGTAGACATAGTTGTGAAAGTGTTACCACAAGCACAAGTTACTGTAGCTTCTACATAACTAGGATGTATATTTTTTTTCATTTTTTTCTCTCCTTCCGCCATGACAAAATGTCATAGTAATAAATACATGGTATATTATATCAACTATTTTTAAACTTTTCAACTATTAATTTACTAATTAATTGATTTCCTTCTTCGTTTAAATAATAATTATCAGTACTTTGCAAATGTTCATTATTAATTATATTAGCAAGTTCTATATAATCATAACCATAAGTTTCTACCAAAGACTTAACTTTATAATTTAAATAAGTAAATATATCATTATTTTTATTTGTTATATTGTAGTATCCTAAAACAATAACTTTATTACAAGAATATTTCTTAATACTATCAAGCAATATTTCCATATCATTAATCATCTCATTAACATAACTATATATATCTTTAGTATTATTATTTAATTTATAATATATATCATTCATCCCAATCGATAAAGTTATTATATCGGCCTCTTTTAACAAATAATGAATAGAAACACTTTTATTATTTATATTCATCTCTTCATTATACTTTATTACTCTAATTAAATCTTTAATCCTATAATCCTTATTTATAAAACTATTATTATATTCTTTTAAAATATCCAAATTATCCAAATAATTAATTATTATATCATTATAACCAGCCGTTATACCATCTCCAACAGCTAAATAAAATTTTTTATCATCATAAGTCTTAGCATAAATAATATAGCAAGATAAAAAAAGAAATAATATTAATAATATTTTTTTCATATCTATTAAATATTATTATATTAATTCAATTTTAGCACCAACATTTTGTAATTTTTCTACAATATTGTCATATCCTCTTAATATATAAGAAATATCACTAATATAAGTTATACCATCTGCTATTAAACCAGCAATAAGTAAAGATGCCCCCCCTCTTAAATCAGTAGCCTTAACCTCTTTACCGATTAATTTAGTCTTTCCTTTTACAATAGCCTCTTTATTATTATCGCTTACTATTATATTAGCTCCCATCTTATTTAAATACTTTACATTTTGAAATCTATTCTCATAAATATTTTCTACAATTTTCGCTTCTCCATCACATTGTGTCAAAAAAGTAGTTACTACTTGTTGTAAATCAGTAGGAAAACCAGGATAAACATTTGTCTCTACATCAAAAGTCTTATATTTACCAACATTATTTATTACAATAGCCGTATCATTAATATTCATATTAACACCAGACTTAATTAACAAATCAGTCAAACTCTTTATATGGATAGGATCTAAGTTATCAATAGTTAAATTCTCTCCTAGCAAAGAAGCTATTATTAAATACGTACCAGCCTCAATTCTATCAGGTATTACCTTATGTACAGCACTATGTAGATACTTAACACCCTGAATAGTAATCGTATCAGTACCAGCTCCACTAATCATAGCTCCCATCTCATTTAAAAACAAAGCAACATTAACAATTTCTGGCTCCCTAGCAGCATTGTTAATAACCGTCACACCACGAGCTTTCGTAGCAGCTAACATAATATTAATCGTAGCTCCTACACTAGGAAAATCTAAGTCTATTTTATTACCAACTAAATCATCAGCTTTAATAATAAAATGATTATCTTCTTCAGTAATATCAGCTCCAAGTGCTTCAAAACCCTTTAAATGAATATTAATAGGTCTAGACCCAATAGAACAACCACCAGGAAAATACATATCAACATATTTAAATTTACCCAACAAAGCTCCCATAAAATAATATGAAGCCCTTAATTTTTTAGATAATTCATGAGTTATTTTATTATTCTCTAAATTATTATTATTAATAATAACTACATCACCATTTCTTATAACATTTGATTTTAAACTACAAAGAATGTTTTCTAAATCATCCACATCAGTTATATTAGGAACATTTTCTAAAATTACCTCTTCATCACATAAAATAGCCGCTGGTATAAGAGCAACAGCACTATTCTTAGCACCACTTATCGTAATTTTCCCAGATAATTTATTGTTACCTTCTATTTTTATTCTAGGCATAATTACCTCCTTTTTTATATTGTATTCAAACAATTTCTCTTGGTAACATTAGAATAACATAAATACTAAGTATTTGCAATAAGAAAAAATTATCCCAAACAAGGATAATTAATAATAGTGATGTATTATTCATCTATATATTTTTCAATATCATTAGGAACCTTATCATTCATAACAGCATTAATAATTTTATCTTCTTTCTCTTTAGAAACCTCTTTCCCTGTCATTTGTGATAATTCACTAATTACTTCTCTTAAAGTTGTTTCGTTTTTCATATTACCATCTTGTAACTTGTTAGCTAAAGACAATATAGTATCTTTATTTATATTAGTCTTTTTTTCTACTTTTTTAAAAAAATTATCAGAAAATCTCATAAAACCTCCTGATAATAATATATGCATTTAGCTAATACAAATGAATATCTGAATTTTTTATTCTCCATTTTTATTTTTAAAAATTATTTCAATAGGAGTTCCTTCAAAATCAAAAGATTCACGTATTTTATTTTCCAAATATCTCTTATAAGAGAAATGTACAAGCCCCTTACTATTGACATTAAAAGTAAATTTAGGGGGAGCTATACCAGTTTGAGAGACAAAATATATTTTAAGACGTTTCCCTTTATATGAAGGTGGTTGATTTAACATAACAGCGTCTCTAATAACATCATTTAGAATACTAGTTTTTATTTCTTTAATAGAATTATTATATACCTTACAAACTTCAGGCATAATTGTATGAATTTTCTTTTTCGTTTTAGCAGAAACAAACACAATAGGGACATAAGATAAAAATTTAAATTCTGCTCTTATTAACTTAGTAAATTCTCGAATATTATTCTGGTCATCAACCGTATCCCATTTGTTTACAACAATAACTAAAGGCTTACCAGCTTCAAGTGCATAACTTGCAATATGTTTATCATGTTCTATAATACCCTCATGAGCATTAATTACAAGTAAACAAACATTACTTCTTTCTATAGCTTTCATAGCTCTAATAACACTATACTTCTCTATATTCTCATATATTTTTCCACTTTTTCTAATACCTGCCGTATCAATAATAACATAATCCTTATTATCATATCTAAAAGGAGTATCAACAGCATCCCTAGTAGTACCAGCAATATCACTTACAATAGCTTTCTCCTCATTAAGTAAAGCATTAACCAAACTACTCTTTCCAACATTAGGTCTACCTATAACACAAAATCTAATTTTATCATCAATTAAATTTTCTTCACCAACTTCTACAAAATCCTTAACAATTTCTTCTTCTAAAGAAATAAGCCCAATATTATGTTCACCACTAACAGGAATAATATTATCAAACCCTAGTTCATAATAACTATATATATTATCCATATTCTTAGGATTATCCATTTTATTAACAGCTACGATTATTTTCTTACCAGACTTAATTAGCATATCCCTAATAACAAAATCATTTTGATTAAGTTCCTCTTTACCATCAATAATAAAAACAATAACATCAGCCTCATTAATAGCAATTTCAGCCTGTACTATTATCTCTTTATTAAATAACTCCTTACTAACATCTATTCCTCCAGTATCTATCAAATGAAACTTATAATTTTTAAATACAACATCAGAATAAATTCTATCCCTAGTAACACCAGGCGTATCTTCAATAATAGATATCTTTTTACCCACTAATTTATTAAATATAGTACTCTTCCCTACATTAGGTCTCCCTACTAAAGCCACCGTTGGTATTTTCATATCTACACCTCTTTTCTATAATTCTATTTCTTCCATTAATTTATTATATATTTCTTGTTTACCTACCTTAGTAATCGTTGAAAAAGGTATTAATTCTTGCTGTTCTACCCCTAAAGTCTTACTAATTAATTTCAAATTCTTATCTTGATTCTTTTTAGTAACCTTATCCATCTTTGTACATACTACCGTAACCGGTATATTGTAATGTTTTAAATAATTATACATCATAACATCATCATCAGTAGGCTTATGCCGAAAATCCACAAGCAAGAATACCATCTTAAGATTATCTCTTCCTTCTAAATAGTCTTCCATAATTAACCCAAACTTATTTTTTAATTGTTTATTGACTTTAGCATATCCATATCCAGGAGCATCTACTAAATAGAAACAATTATTAATTAAATAGAAATTTAATGTTTGAGTCTTACCGGGTATAGAAGAAGTTCTAGCAAAATTCTTTCTATTTACCAAAGTATTTATAAAACTACTTTTTCCAACATTAGAACGACCTACTAATAAAAACTCACTTTTATCATCACTAGGAAATTGACTTTTCCTAACAGCAGATATTTCTAATTTTAAATCTATTATTTTCACACAAATCACCAACATAATTATATAAAAAAATTAATACTTAGTCAAATATGTGTTAAAATATTAATTAAAAAGAAAGGAAAATATACATGAAAGAAGTATTAGATAAATGTACATTATGTCCAAAAAACTGTCAAGTTAATAGAAATAAAGGAGAAATAGGCTTCTGTAAAAGTACTAATAAAATAAAAATTAGTAAATATTATTTACATAAATGGGAAGAACCACCAATAACAGGAAAGAATGGATCAGGAACTATCTTTTTTACTAACTGCAATATGCGTTGTATATTTTGTCAAAATTATTATATTAGCGCTATGGGCAATGGAAAAGAAATTACAGAAGAAGAATTTAGTAATATCTGTTTAGAACTTCAATGTCAAGGAGCCACCAACATTAATTTAGTAACCCCTACTCATTATGTCCCATTAATAGTAGAAGGTCTTACATTAGCAAAATCCAAAGGTCTAAATATCCCAATAGTATATAACACAAGTAGCTATGAAAATGTAGAGACCATAAAAATGCTAAAAGGATTAGTAGACGTCTATTTACCAGATTTGAAATATTATAATAATACTTATTCATTAAAATACTCTCATGTAAACAACTATTTTGAATATGCCAAAAAAGCAATATATGAAATGTATAAACAAGTAGGAAAACCCATATTTAATGAAGACGGAGATATTATAAAAGGAGTTATTGTCAGACACTTATTACTTCCAGGTATGTGTACTGATAGTAGGAAAATTATAAAATATTTACATCACAAATATCATAATAAAATATTAATAAGTATTATGAATCAGTATACACCAGTAAAAAAATGTCAATATCAAGAATTAAATAAAAAAGTAAGTGAAGAAGAATATAATAGTATTATTGACTATTCTTGGAAAATAGGTGTAAGAAATGCCTTTATACAAGAAGGAGAAACTCAAAATGAAAGTTTTATTCCTGATTTTACCACTTTTCATGAATAAAAAGAGCCAGCAGGCTCTTTAATTTTTATCTCTATTATTAGCTACTATCAAAAATAATCTAAATATTTGTAATAGCGTTGTAGTCAAAGAAGCAACGTAAGTAAGAGCAGCAGAAGTTAACATTCTACTCATACCATTCTTTTCATCACTATTTAACATATCTAATTTATCTATTTCCTTCTTTGCTCTATTTGAAGCATTAAATTCAACAGGTAGTGTTACTAATTGAAATAACAACATTGCCATAAGTAAAGCAATACCAATCATAGCAACATTATAAAAACTAAACAATAATCCGATAAACACTACGATATATCCCAATCTTGTACTAAAATTAACAAAAGGTACCAAAAAACTTCTAATTCTTAAAAAATTATAACCTTCCTTATCTTGAATAGCATGACCACATTCATGAGCAGCTACTGCTACAGAAGCCACAGAAGCATCGTGAAACACTCTGGTAGATAATCTTATTACCTTTCTATTAGGATCATAATGATCAGTTAAAGTTCCCTTTGTTTCTATTACATCAATATCATTTAAATTATTAGCATCAAGAATAGCCCTTGCAGCATCATAACCTGTTTTATTCTTAGCATTTATATGTCCTTTATATATTTTATAATTAATATTAATATATACTTGTGATGCTAAAGTAATCAAAAAACCAATTAATGGAATAGTCCAATTTATTATAATATATAAGTCATAATCCACAAACATCATCCTCTCATTTTATTATTTCATATATTGTTCCTTCTCTAGTGTCTTTAAGTACAATACCCTCTTCATTAAGTTTATTACGAATTTCATCAGCTAAAACATAATTCTTTTCCCTCTTAGCCAATTCTCTTTTTTCAATCATTTCTTGTATATATTTTTTCTTATTAGAATCAACATCATTAGTATTACTCTTCATCAAATCTAAAGATAAAACTTTATCAAACTCTAAAACCAACTCTCTCTTAGTAGCATCATTAATATCACTCTTTAAAACTTCATATAGAACTGTTAAAGAATTAGATGTATTTAAATCATCTTCCAAAGTTTCTTTAAATTTAGTAATATACATCTCTTTAATATTCTTATCAACAACCCCATCATTTTTTAAGTTAGCTACCCTATTAAGTAGCTTTTTATATGCATTTTCTGCTATATCTAAAGATTCAAAAGTAAAAATCATTTGTTTCCTATAATGAGATTGTAAGCATAAAAATCTATAACTCAAAGGATTATAACCCTTTTCTTTTAATAAAGAAACAGTTAAAAATTCCCCCTTTGATTTACTCATTTTTCCAGTAGAATCATTTAAATGTTCTGTATGGAACCAACAATTCCCCCATTTATGACCAAGGTAACTTTCTGCTTGAGCAATTTCGTTCGTATGATGTGGAAATATATTATCTACACCACCGCAATGTATGTCTAAGTATTCTCCTAAATATTTAATAGAAATACAAGAACATTCAATATGCCACCCAGGATACCCAAGTCCCCAAGGACTATCCCATTTTAACTCCTGACTATCAAATTTAGATTTTGTAAACCATAAAACAAAATCATTTTTATTTTTCTTATTACTATCAATAGAAACGCCTTTCCTTACACCTTCCATCAAATCATCTAAAACATGATTAGATAATACATAGTAGTCTTTTAATTTAGAAGTATCAAAATAAACATTACCATTAGCAAAATAAGCATAACCTTTCTTAATTAACTCTTCTATAAAATTAATATAATAATCAATCATGGAAGTAGCAGGTATAACAGTTTCGGGCCATTTAATATTTAATTCATTACAATCCTCTTTAAAACAATCCGTATAATATTTAGCAATATCCATAACAGACTTATGCTCTCTTTTAGCACCTTTAAGCATTTTGTCTTCCCCAGTATCACCATCACTAGTTAAATGCCCAACATCAGTTATATTCATAACCCTTTTAACATTATATTCAACAAAGTTAAGTGCCTTTTCAAGCACATCTTCCATAATGTATGTTCGCAAATTACCAATATGAGCAAAGTGATATACCGTAGGACCACACGTATATAGAGTCACTACATCTTTATTATTAGGAACAAATTCCTCAATCATCCTTGACCTAGTATTATATAATTTCATAAAACTCTCCTATTCATATTTATTGTATCATTTATTTGATAATTTTAAAATACTTAAAAGAAATATCCCACAATTTCCCTTAAAATATATTTATCTAACCCTTTCCAAATATACAATAGTATTTCTTTTTCTGTACTCTTCTTTTTTTTATCAATACTACCACACAAACGTATAAACATTTCATTAGATAATCCATTATCAATAAAATAACAATTTATAACATTATAAACATCTTGAATCATTATACACTTCTTATCATGAACATAACTACAAAAAATATCTAAAAATACATCTTCATAATCTATTCTATGTATACAACGACCAAATTATCTAATAATTAATTTTAATTCATAATCAGAAACTCTATTATCAATACAATTTATTACACAAAAAGCATTAATTTTATTTATTGTATTCCTAAGAGGAATATTACAAGTTCTAGCAATAGATATAGGAAAAGCCATCTTTTTTCCTCTAGATAGTCTATTTAAAGTATCTTTATACGTATTTAAAATATCCCCAACTTCTTTTTTAGAAACATAATACACGACTATAACAATTAATATCATCATCATAATTAATAGTTATTAATTTGTCATATATAATATTTAAAAGGATTTCTAATGTCATATAATCAGTATTATTTCTAACTCCATATCTTATAACAGAATTATTAAATTCTTCTAATACTAAATCTATAACTGCTTTTTTATTCATAAAAGAATCCTTTTTTAAATGATATTCTAATAAAATTCCTACTTAATGTCAAGAAAAACAATTCTTATAAACACATTAAAGAAATTTAATTTATACATTTATATATTTTTCAATTATCCATGTTCAATTGTTAAATATCGTATACAGTAAAAAAGAGTAAATAAATTAAATTGGTTGAAATTAGATAAAATATGTGCAAAATAATTTTATCTAATTTTTTTCTTCTCTAATCACAAAATATTATTTCACTACAAAAAGACCATTTTATAGGTCTAAAAAAATTTCAAAAATATAGTGATTTCAAAGAACAATTGTAGTATAATTTAATTATCAAATCTTAATTGAAAATTAGTTTGTAAATCATTAAGATCTGAGATGGTTGAAGTAAGTGATTTTAATAGATTGGCACTTACTTCTTTTATTTTGAGTTTTAATGATTTAGTTAATATATTTCCTAATTCTAGTAATTGTTTAATAGTATGAGCAAATTGAATAAAATAGTAATGGCATTTCATAGAATTATCATTTCTACTATTTAAGTGAGTTATATCAAACGTTCTATGTTTTTGAGTATAAAAACCTTCGTTTTCTATTTTCCATCTTTGTCTACCAAGTTTAACTACTTTATCAATATTATCATCATTAACTTGTATATTACTTATATATCTAAATGTAGTTATTTTATTTTTCTTTGTTTCAATATATTTGAACACATTAAGAATATTTTTGTTTCAATATATTTGAACACATTAAGAATATTTTTGTTGAATTCTATATTAGAAGATAAAAAATAATTTGTTTTTGTTGTTTCGTTTAATAATCTAATATTGCCTTCAAAAGCATCATTAATTTCTTTTAATCTATCGGGTTTTAAATTAAAAATATAAAACCAATGATAATTTTTACAAATATTAATAATAGGAGTAGTTGCATATAATCCATCACCAGTAATAATAAATTTATACTTTGGATAATTTTCCTTAATACGTTTAATCATTCTTTTAAATGCTTTTGTTTCACAATCTTGTTTTTGTTTTTCAGTTAACATTTTTTTATTTTCAATGAATTCAGAGTCTAAACTAATAACTATGTTACCAACAACTAATTTGCATTCTAAAACATACTTATAGTATGAGACTTTACCATCTTTATGTTTTCTTTGTAAGCAATTACCATTCAAATTATAATTATGATTTGATAGACCTGTACCATCAAAAAGAAGCTGAAAAGCACCTTCAAATTTATATTTATCAAACATTTTTGATCTTAATAAAGTTTTAACAATATATTTTTGAATGTCTTTAAGTTCAGATATTTTAATATTCATAAATACATCTTGAATAGTTTCCAAATAAGGAAGACCAGCCAGTTTAGCAGTACAAATATTAGATATATTTTTAATACATGCATCAGTATTGAATTCATCTGATGAAATATTAGAAAGTGAAGTTAATCCACAAATCAAACCAAATAATCTTGTTACACAAATAGTTTTCATATTATATGTAATATATGATTGATGTCTAACATCAGTTAATTTTTCAAACTTATCAAGTAAATTAGGTAAATATTTTTTTATTATAGAATATAACTCAATAATTAAGTTTTTATCTCTTCTTAGTTCTCTTCTTTGTTTTCTGTTCATTACTACATACCGCCTTTATTATGTAGTAATTATATCAAATTTCTTTGCAAAGAAATTTTACTCTTTTTTACTGCTTTAATAATATTTTATCATAATTTTTAACATTATGTGTTATAATTTAATTATAAAGTATGTTGGGAGGTCTAATGAAAAAATGCGTTTTAATTTATAATCCTAAAAGTGGTAAAAAAGAAAGAAAAAAATACCTACCTAAAATGAAAGAAATTATAGAGGAGAAAGGATATTCTTGTGATATAATTTTTACAGAATATCATGGTCACGCTACAGAAATTATGTCATCTCTAGAAGATGTTGATTTAGTTATATCAGCTGGAGGAGATGGTACTTTCAATGAAGTAATGACCGGAAATATCAAAAGAAAAAAAAGATTACTACTTGCTCACCTACCTGTTGGTACAACAAATGATGTTGGAAGCATGATGGGCTATGGAAAAAATATTATTGAAAATTTAAAAATGACTCTTAACGGAGTTAAGAAAAAAATGGATATATGTACAATTAATGATAATCCTTTTGTGTATGTATCAACAATTGGTAAATTTGCCGATGTTCCATATGAAACACCAAGAGATATGAAAAAAAAGTTTGGTTATTTAGCTTATTTAGTACAAGGCATTAAAGCCTTTAATAGAAAAACATCATTAATGGATCTTACATTTGAAATAAATGGAGAAAAACATAGAGGACTATATTCATTTATAATTATATCTAGTGCCAATAGAATAGCAGGTATTAATGACTTTTATAAAGATGTTAAATTAGATGATGATAAATTTGAAGTATTACTTTGTAGCATTGCCAAGAAAAAAGATATCATTAAAAGTTTATATTTTCTTGCTTTGTATGGTGCCGAAAAAGTACCAGGCTTTGAATTTTACAAAACTAATAATTTTAAAATGAAATTTGCTGATGTTCCAAAGAAAGATTGGTGTGTTGATGGAGAAAAATTAGACTCCAAAATATTAACATATGAAATTAAAAATATTAACAATGTTGAATTGTTATTACCAAAAAAGAATATAAATAAATTATTTATTAACAAGGATTAAATATGAAAAACATCATTATAAAACTAATTAAAATATATCAACATATACCAGGACCATGGCATTCTTCTTGTAGACATTATCCAACCTGTTCAAACTATTTTATAGAATCAGTCCAAGAATATGGTGCCTTAAAAGGAAGCATAATGGGAATTAAAAGAATTTTAAAATGTAATCCATGGGGAACATATGGATATGACCCAGTACCAAAAGCAGAAAGGAAGTAATCAATGAAAAAAAGAAATAATTATTTAACTTGGGATGAATACTTTATGAGCATAGCAAAATTATCTAGTATGCGTAGTAAAGATCCAAATACTCAAGTAGGAGCCTGCATAGTAGCATCTGACAATAGAATACTATCTATCGGCTACAATGGAGCTCCAAATGGATATTCAGATGACAATTTTCCATGGGATAGAGAAGGAACCGCACTAGAAACAAAATATTTATTTGTATGTCATGCTGAAATGAATGCTATATTAAATTACCGAGGAAGTAGAAAAGATTTTGAAGGAGCAAAAATATATGTAGATTTATTTCCATGCAACGAATGTGCAAAATTAATTATTCAATCTGGAATAAAAGAAGTTTTGTATATATGTGATAAGTATGCTAATACTGACGGAGTTAAAGCTTCAAAAAACTTATTTGACACATGTGGTGTTAAATATAGAAAATTAAATTTTGAAGAAAAAGATATAAATATTAAAATTTAATATTGTAAAATCAAAAAAATTAGAGTATACTATAAGTACATTTCAAGTACTTATGCGCTCATAGCTCAATTGGATAGAGCGTTTGGCTACGGACCAAAAGGTTTGGGGTTCGACTCCCTATGGGCGCACCATTTTGTATATAACTTAGATTTTTTCTAAGTTTTTTTAAATGTTTATCTTTTCTATTATATTTTTTAATTCTTCTATATTTATAGCTTGCTCTTTATCACATATAGATTCTTCTGGTTTGTCGTGAACTTCAATGATTAGTCCATCACATCCAGCTGCAACGGATGCCAATGACATTGGTTTAATCATGTATGCATTTCCAGCTGCATGACTTGGATCTACAAAAATACTATAATTTGTATTTTTATGAATATATGGTCTTGCTTGAATATCTAAGACATTTCTTGTTGAATTACCAAAACTCCTAATTCCTCTTTCACACAATATTATATTCTTACCACTATTAATATATTTAGCAGCCATAATCCATTCCTTATATGTGGCACTAAAACCTCTTTTTAACAATACAGGTTTATTATATTTTCCTAATTCTTTTAGAAGTTCATAGTTATACATGTTTCTACTTCCAACTTGAATTATATCTATATCTTTGGCATATTTTTTTGCTTGTTCAATACTCATAAGTCAGTAACAATTGGTAATCCTGTTATTTGTTTAGCTTTAATAAGATACTCTATTCCTAATTCACCTAATCCCTGAAAATCATCAGGATTAGTTCTTGGTTTAAATGATCCCCCTCTTAAATAATCAATTCCTAATTGTTTTAATTTGGAAGCAATTTTTATTATTTGTTCTTCTGATTCAACTGCACATGGCCCTGCTATTATTATTGGTTTCATTATTTGCTCCTATTCTAAAATATATTCTAATTAGCACATTTTTTTATAAGTGTCAATTTTAACTGAATATGAAGATAGCGTTTCCAAAGTGGGGAGATTTGGAAAGTAAAACCTTATAAAATTAAAAAACGGTTAAAAACCTAAAAAATGCTTTATAATTGAATTGCCTAAAAACAATAGAAAGCGAGGTTTTAACCAATGAAAATTATACCATTAATTAATGAAATTACTAATACTTTTAATGAATAATTTAAAGAAAATTTAAATCCGTTAAACTTAGAAAGTAAAATTCGAGATGTTGGTGATACTTTTACTTTAAAATTATATGAATCTTTTTTAAACTATTTTGATGAAAGTTTTAAAAAGTCTAAGCAAAGAAAAAAAGAATTTAATATAAAAGAGACTAGGCAAAGAAGTTTAATTACCTCTGTTGGTTTAATTTCTATTAATTCTACATCTTAAGAGGAAAGAAAAAAAGACGCGAAGAAAGGCGAAAAAGAAAAAAATATAGATTATTGATATTACTTCTATTACTATTTGGAACTGGTGTAATGCTTGCAACTTCAACATATGCATGGTTTACATCAAATAAAACCGTATCAGTTAATTCACTAAGTGTTAGCATTAATGCAAAAAATGGTATTCAAATATCAGCAGATGGAACCAATTGGAAATCAATTTTAAAAACAACTGATATTACTGGTGCACATACTACATATCCAACAAGTGTTAACCAGTTGCCAGATATCTTAGAACCAGTATCAACAAGTGGAGTAGTAAATGCTACAGGAAAATTACCTATGTACTATGGAACGGTTGAAACATCAACCAGTGAGACTAATGGTGGTGAATATATTCTTACTTCTGTAACAGATGTCGAAACTGAATCAAATGGACCAACAAGTAAAGGTAAATTTATAGCTTTTGATTTATTCTTTAAAGTAGCTAAAGATACTAATATCTATCTAACACCTAATTCAGGAGTTACAACATCAGACATAGCTGATGGAGGAATTAAAAATGCTTCAAGAATTGCTTTCATTGTCCTAGGAAATACTATTGATGGTAATACAGTAAGTAAAATACAAGCATTAAATAGTGGAGAGACTTCACCAACGTATATATGGGAACCAAACTATGATACACATACTGCAGCTGGAATTGAAAATGCCAGAGATGTTTATGGAAATGATGCAATAGCAAGTGCTGGAACTATAGTTCCATATTCAGGAGTAATTGATGAAATTAGTAAAACTGATGATATTTTACTAGGAAAAGCAACTCAAACCGATATTGCAACTAAATTCAAAGATGTAACAATTAAGTATAAAACAAAGAATGGTTTCACACATTATGTTCCAATATTCTCATTAACATCAGGAATAACTAAAGTAAGAATTTATATGTGGGTTGAAGGACAAGATGTTGACTGTGAAAATAATGCTTCAGGTGGAAATATCGATTTTGATTTACAAATAACTACTGAACTTCCAGATAGAGCATCAACAACTGAATAAGTCATTATTAAATTTGAAAATATTTATTATATATTTACACTTATATAGTAAAGTTCATATATATTTATCTACAAAAATTTACTATCTAGTAAATAAATGATATAATTAAAATATCAGTAATTATATAAAGGAGGGTTTATGTCAAGAAAGAGAGTTACTCAAATATTTCCATTCCTATTACCAATTAGAGAATGGCAGAAAAAACAATTTTACAAAATAAGATGTCACTTTGATAAAAATGTATATGCATATGAAAAAGGCGACTTATTAAGATTTGAAGTAAGTAGCACAAAATCATACATGATAAATGAAAACAGTGGATATGATATAAAATATCAATTAAATAAAGTAGAAAATTTAAAATTAGCTAGCAAAACAATGGATAAAATACTAATATACCCAGGACAAGTATTTTCATTTTTTAACTTAGAGAAAAATGTTAATAAATATGGAAAATATAAAGATGGACTTGTCCTAGTAGATGGAAAAATAACCCCACAAAATGGCGGAGGATTATGTCAATTAAGTAATATGTTATATTTTCTATTTTTAATGAGTCCACTAACTATTATAGAAAGGCACGGTCATAAATCAAAATCATTACCAAATATAGAAAAGGATGCTATAGAAGGGATAGATGCCACTTATAGTGCTGGATGGCTTGATCTTAAGGTAAGAAATGATACTAATAATATATATCAACTTAATATTACTTTTGATGATAAGTATATGTATGGAAAGCTTTTATCAAATAAAGAAGACGAATATATTTATAAAATAGAGAACAAAGATCTAAAGTACATAAAAAAAGATGGAAAAATATATGAAAAAGTTTCTGTTATAAAGAAAATTACTAACAAAAAAAATTCCAAAGATGTTGAATGTATTAAATTATATGATGAATGTGTTTTAATTGACTATAAGTTGCCTAAAAATATAAACATTGAAAATAATGAAAAGATTAAAGTTGCATGTCTATTTGGCGGATGTTCAAGTGAGTACGATATCTCACTATTATCAGCAACATCTGTTATAAAAAATATAAATAAAGATAAATATGAATGTATTATGATAGGAATAACCAGGAATGGAAATTTTTACTTATATACAGGTAATATAGATGATATAGAAAAAGATAAGTGGTTTAGTAAAAATACATGTAGAAAAATAACTTTTTCTACCAATAGAAGTGATCATGGAATTATACTATTAGATACATTTGAAACAATATCTATTGATATAGTATTTCCAATATTGCACGGAAAAAATGGAGAATGTGGTAGATTACAAGGATTGCTGGAATTAATTGATATCCCATTTGTAGGTTGCTCTATGCTATCATCTGCCATTTGTATGGATAAATATCTTAGCAAAGAATTGGTCAAGGAAAAAGGTATATTAGTACCAAAATCACATTCATTTACCAATTATGATAACATAGAAGAAATAATAAAGAATATTTCTGACTTAGAATTTCCATTATACATAAAGCCAATTAAAGCAGGTTCTTCTTGTGGAATAACCAAAGTAAATAAAAAAGAAGAATTAAATAAAGCTATAGAATTTGCTTTTTCATATGATGATAGTATCATTATAGAAGAAGAGATAAAAGGTTTTGAAGTGGGTTGTGCTATTTTAGGTAACAATAACTTAATTATAGGAGAAGTTGATGAGATAGATCTCCAAAATGATTTCTTTGATTATAATATGAAATATAAATCAAGCACTAATAGAATTATATTACCAGCAAATCTTAGTCAAAATGAAAGAAATAGAATAAAAGAAACAGCACTTAAAATATATAATACATTATACTGTGAAGGATTTGCACGAGTAGATATGTTCTATACAGAAAATGAAGAAATAATATTCAATGAAGTAAATACCATACCAGGATGTACCTCACATAGTAGATTTCCTGCTATGCTAAATTATATTGGATATGATTTTAGCAAGATGATAGATACGATAATAGAATTAGGGATGAACAGAAAAAGTTGATAAAAAGATTGGGAAAATTGAAATGCACCCCTTAAAGTAGACATTAATAAAAAAGAGGGACTACAAAAATATGATAAAATACATTTCCGAAAGGAGGTGTATTTTTATTATGGCAACAAAAGGGCAAAAGTTTAAAACATTTACAAATGAAGAAAGAACTGAAATTGTAAGCAAATACATGTCAGGCAAATTTTCATATGCAATTTTAGCAAAAGAATATAACATAAGTTGGAAAACTGTAGAAAGCATGGTTAGAAAATTCAAAAAAACCGGACTAACAATTAAGACAAAAAAGGTAGAAATAATCAATCACATTTAACTAAAGAAGATTGGAAAGAAAGATATGAAATATTAAAAAAATACCAGGCCTTCCTCAAGGCACAACAAGAGAAAAAGTAACATTTATAAATTTATATAGAAATAATTATAAACTTACTAACATGTGTGCTGTACTAAATATAAGTCCTAAAACTTATTATGAGTATAGGAATAAGGAAGATCCTGATTATTATGATTATTTAATAATAAAAGAAATATTTGATGATTCAAAGGGTACATATGGATATCGTAGGATTGTTGAAGGCCTAATCCAAAAATATGGTGTAGTTATGAATGGAAAGAAGGTATTAAGAATAATGAAAAAATATAATCTAATGGCTGAATATGTAAGAAAAGCTAAAATTAAACATAAGAATGAAAGAATTGAAGATAATGTAAAACCGAATTTATTAAATAGAAACTTTACTACTGATAATTTAAATAAAGTTTGGGATACGGATGTAACATATTTAATATTCAAAGGTTCAAGGGCATATTTATCTACAATAATAGATTTATATGATAGACATGTAGTTTCATATGTAATATCAAAAAGAAATGATTTAAAGCTAGTTATGGATACTTTAAATAAAGCTATATCAAAAGAAAAAGATGTACATGGTTTAATCACTCACAGTGATCAGGGATTCCAATATACATCTTATGAGTACAAAGCTATATGTGAATCGAATGGAATGCAAATTTCCATGTCACGAAAAGGAACGCCAATTGATGATTCTCCAATAGAAAGTTGGCATTCACTCCTTAAGAAAGAAACTTTGTACAACAATAATATTACATCTTTACAAGAATATATTCAACTTGTAGAAGAATGGATATTATTTTACAATACAACTAGACTAAAGTCAAAAGTTAAAAAAAAGAGAAAAAATTACACAAAAAGAGAAAAATAATTTTCTCTTTTTAATAACCATCTTTTTTATTAACATCTACTATTTGGGGTTCACATCAAATTGTTCCTATCTTTTTTTAAATATTTGAAAAAATAAAAAGACTTATATTAAGTCTCTTTATTAACCATTAGCTTTAATAATTCTAATTTTAATCTTAGTTATCTTTGGAGAATAAGTAGCTCTTGCATCATCTCCAGTTACTATAACAGCAACCTCATGAACTCCTTCTTTTAATCCTGATAAATCAACTACAGCCTTAATATTTGATTTATCAATACCTTTTAATACATCGCTAGTACCTTTTACAACAACTGTAGTAACAACATTTTCATTCTTATCTGAAATGCCTTCCTCTTTATAAGCCTGTGCTTTATAATTAGGATCAAGATTAATAGAATTAATTACAACATCATTAATTTCAGTAGTCTCCTCATTGCCAAGAGTTATAGAAATTTTAGTATTATTAACGGATAACTCTCTAACTCCTTTTGGAATAGGAATACTAACATTAAACTCTTTATTTGAACTTAAATTAGTAACATCAACTTCTATTGGAATATATTCAATATTAGAAATAATATCTCTAGAACCATATATAGTAACTTTACTTTCACTACTAGTCATAGTATTTATAGCTTTACCAAATAATACTTCTCCAACTGGAATAACTTTAATAGGCACTTCTTTACTTGGAGCATCTAAATTAATCGTAGCAGTAACTTTACTTGGAACCATTTCTACATCTACAACTTTACCATTATTATCATAAGCTATTAGCGGAACATCATCTAACTCTACTACTCCAACTTGTGGATCCACTAATTTTTTAATATCAACTAAGGCACGAACTGTGGCAACTTCACTAATAGTGTGCTCAGCACCTTTAATAATAATTTCACTTTGATCTATAGTAACATTAGATATTGACATTTTAGTATTTAAACTATCTCTATTAATAACATCAATTGTAGCCGTTTTAGTAGAAGATACTTTAGGATATACAATAACAGTAACACTAGAAGGATTTAAAGTATAATTAATTGAATTAATAACACTTTCATAATTTAAATTAACTTTATGCGTACCTGGTTTTAAATTAGATAAATCAACACTAACCGTACCAGTTGACAACTGTTTGGCTAAATACATATCAACTTTTCTTCCTATTAAAGTAACATCAACAGTATCAGGCAATCCTTCAATTACATAAGATTCATTATTATACATAGCTTCAACTTTTTGATCATATAAAACTTCAGCATATGAATCAACAAGAACAACAGCTTTATTATTAACGGAGAAAAATAGAACAATAGCCAATAATAAAGAAATCATAATTAAAGTATTTTTTCTAACTAACCACTTTTCAAATTTATCAGTTCTTTTTCCAAATTTACCTACTACTAAAAGAACAAATTTAGTAACAGGAGTAATTATTTTTTTATCAAACCATCTAACAATAGACTTTAAGAATAAGGCTACTTTTTTCAAAAAAATCTTCTTATTATTCATTTTTAGTATCCTCACTTTCATCATCTAAGTCTTCATCCAATAGAAGCTCTCTTTTTGGTTTTAATTCTTCTATTAAAATCATACGCATATCATCTAAAGATAAATTATAATTTAGGATTCCATTCATAGCAATAGAAACTTTACCAGTCTCTTCTGAAATAATTATAGCAATACAATCTGCTTCTTCACTAATTCCAAGAGCAGCTCTATGTCTAGTTCCTAACTTTTTATTAATTTTATTATTTAAACTAATAGGAAATACAGCACCAGCACAAGCAATTTTGTCCCCTTGAACTATAACTCCACCATCATGTAAAGGATTTCTTGGAAAGAATATGGATATAAGTAATTCTGAAGAAATATCAGCATACAAGTTCTTGCTTCTTTCTATATATTGATTTAAACTTATTTCTCTCTCTATAACTATTAGTCCACCCATTCTGGCTTTCCTTAAATAGTCAACAGCATTAGTTATTTCATATACAACTTTTTCTCTTTCGTCCATAGTTAAAGTCCTATGATTAGTTATAATTTGTTTTCTACCTAATTGTTCTAATATATTTCTAATTTCTGGTTGAAATATAATTATAAGAGCCAAAGGACCCCACATCTTAACATATTCAAGTAAATATCCTAAAGTTGTTAACTTAAATACATAGTCACTTAATAATTTCAAGATTATTATAATTAATACACCTTTAAAAATAAGTATCATCTTAACATTATTCTTTAAATTTTTTAACACAAAATATATAAGCATCCATACCAAAGATATATCTACAATAGTTTGTATTATAGTTAAAACACTATTTATTGTCATTTAAACACCATCCTTTAATATTTCTCTATAATATAAATTATAACACATAAATAATAAAAATGATAGTAAATTTTTTTTTCATTTATTACATAAAATCTAGTCTAGGACAAATGACAAATAATATAAAAAATATAGATTTACTTTATTTTCAAGGGTTAATTAAAAGAACAGCATTTTATTTAAAATCTAAAGAAGATGTAGATAGTGGTTATAATTTAGAAATTCTAATAATCAATTAATATATAAATGTCCTCGCTTTGATATTAGAATAAATAATTTTCTTATAAGTATTTAAAAGTAATTGGTTATGAAATTATTAAAGGTATGTTTAACATATCTTTTTTGTTGTGTAAAAAGAAAGGAGAAATGATATATGGAATTAAATTATGCAATATTTAGAAGTGAACCTATTATGACTATACCTGATTTAGCACAAATAGGATCACACAATAAAAGAGAAAAAAAGCATATCAATCAAATAAAGATATTAAAATAGAATTAAGTAAAAATAATATTGAACTCGTTCCATTAAATGTTAAGTATGTAAAAGGTTTTGATGAATTAACAAAAGAATATAAAAAGGAACACGAAGAACGAATGAAAACTGAACAAGCTGATAGAAAGAAAAGATACCACGAAATGTTAAATAGTTCAAGAAATTGCGTTGCTGATGAATTAGTTATGACTGCTTCTCATAATTTCTTTAAAGATATGTCTAGAGAACAAATAAAAGAATGGGCAGATACTTATATGGAATTTGTTTATAATGATTTAGGTTATAAAAAAGAGCAAATACTTCACGCAACGTTCCATTTAGATGAAGAAACACCACATATTCATTGTGTAGTAGTTCCACTAATTAAAAAATTAGATAATAGAACTAAAACTGAAAGATATACTATATCTAAAAAACAATATATCAAATATAAATTACAATTATCTAGGTTACAAAATATGTATCACAAGAGACTAACTGAAAAAGGTTATGATTTAGAACGAGGTATTAAAGGTAGTGATAATCAGCATATTAAAATAAAGGAATATAAAAAACTTACTAAAAAACTTAATCAAGAATTAAATGTAAGAAATGATAGAATTGATAAAGCAATGGCTGATTTTGAAGAAAAAATGAAAACTACTAAACAAACACTTATTATTGATAAAGATTTTGTTAAAGTTAAAAAAGATACTTTTGATAGTATGAATAATGTTATTAGTGAATCTAAAAAAGTAATGGAATTACAACCTAAACTACAAACAATATTAAATGAAGTTGATAGTTATGCTAATAGTTATAAATCACTTGAAAAAGAAAATCAAAAGTATAAGAAAGAAATTAGTAAATTAGAATATAAAAATCAAAATCTAGAACAAGAAAATAGAAGTTTAATGTATAGATTAAATGAACTTTTCCAATTATTAAAGAAGTTTTTAAGAAAACTATTACAACGAGGTAATGACTCTACTAAAGATGAAACTGCTGAAGTTGTTAAAGATTGTTATGACAATAGTGAGTTTGATATGGGAGATGTTGTAAGAATATCTAAAGGAACAAGTAAACAAGATGAATTATTTGAATATGTTGAAGCACCTGATTATTACAAAGAAAGAGTTAGAGATTATGATGAAGGTGAATATGATAAAGATGATTTTGATTTAAGTAGATAAAATTAAAAAATACTCTTGATTTTTTTTATTGTTTGAGTGATAAATAAAAAGACAAGAAAACGAGATTAAACCTAATTTAATCGCTTATATTGAGGTTTTAAGGTAAAGTTTAATCTTCTTATCTGTTCTTTAAAATAAAGTGCCTTAAATGGCAAATTAGAAAGGTGGAAGATTTATGCTATTAGAAAATAATACAGAAAGGGTAATGAATTTAGTTGATATTATTGATGATTTAAATGGCATTAATAAGGTTAGATTAGCAATACACATACTTGAAGAAAATTATTTTTCTGCTGAATATGATGAAAGTTTTATGAGATTATTAAAAGAAGTATTAGGAATATTAAATCAAGATTACAAAAAAGTAATAACTAATTTTGCTAAATATAAAAACGTACTATTTATATCAGCAAAGTATATGGAACTATCGTTACTAAAAAGTTTTTAGTAGAAATTTTATTTAATATCTTTCAGTATGGCTTTAAAAATGATGAAATAAATACTAAAATCAATTAAAAATTAAATGTATATGATTATTGTTATTCATTAAACGTATTATAAAAGTGAGAATATGTAATATTAAAAATATTTTATTTTAATGAAAAGTGTCAAATGTATATACAAATTCTTTAATTTTTGGTACAATTTTATTGTATACGGAGGTTTAGAATATGAATTATAGTGATTTAAGTGGAGAAACTCAATTATTTCTTAACAAAGCAATGGATATATATTCAATAATTAAAGATAAAAGTTTAAATAGAACTGTTAAAGGTATACTTGGTACAAAAGATTATGAATTTACTAAACTAGATAAGAAAGTATTGGCACTTTTTATTGCTGGATTATTAGTGGAAGGAAATTTGAAGGAAATATTTTCTCAATATGACGACATTAAATTAGATGATTTATTTGATTTTATTGGCATTAAGGAAAGTGATATAACACCAATAGAAGATGAAAAATATGAAGAATTTTTTGACAAAAATATAAAATTAGATTTAGTAACTATTCTCAAAAAAAGCAACTGGGGTGATACGATTAATTTTGTAACACCTGAAGTTGTAATTAGTTCATTACAACATGTTAGGTTAAGTGGTTCAGAAATTCTTGAATATTATAAATATAAATATAATTTAAAAAGTAAAGGTATATTTATTAGCGAACACCCTTTGTTTAGAGCATTAGAGAATTACACACTTATAGATGGTAGTGTTAGTAAGAAAGATTCACCAAAAGGAAATAACGTTGGATTAGGTTCGCCATTATTTGCAACTTCACCATTGAAAATAGGTGACTCAATACCATTAATACAACTACAAAAGAAACAAAAAATAGTAAAATTTGATGATAGTGTATGGCAATTACTTGATGAAATTCAAAGAAAATTTATTGGTCAAGAAGTAGCTGCTGAAGGATTATTTTATAATATAATTAATAATCAACTGTTAGCTGAAATGGAAGGTATACCTGATGGACAAAGATCAATTATATTTATAGATGGTCCAACAGGAACAGGAAAAACAGCAATTACAAGGGAAATTACTGAAAAATTAGGAATTCCTTTCACATCATCTTCTGTAACAAATTATTCTTCTACTGGTTATGTTGGTGGAGATATTACAGATATATTAAAAGAACTTTATAGAAAAGCAGATGGTGATCTAGAAAAGGCTCAAAGAGGAATTATAGTATTTGATGAATTTGATAAAATTGCCTATTCTAGAAGTGGCGGATTAGAAATGAAAAAAGCTGTTCAACAACAATTGTTGGATTTTCTAGGTGGAGGAAAATATAATATTCATGTTGGCAATAGTATATTTGATATGAACGAAATTGAATTCGATACATCAAAATTAACTTTTGTATGTCTTGGAGCATTAACAGATTTGCGTTCAAAGAAAACTGAAACAAGACAAACTATTGGATTTGGTCAAACTAGCCAACCTTTTGAAGAACAAACTTACAGCATTACTCCACAAGACTTAATGAGCATTGGTCTAGAACGTGAACTTGTAGGTAGATTTAACACATATCTACATACAGATGATTATAGTAAAGAGTCATTAAAAAAAATATTAAGAGAATCTACTATTAGTCCATTAATAGGATTTAAGAAATGGATAGAAGCACGAGGAAAACAATTAGTAATTGATGAAGAAGTTTATGGTTTAATTGCTGAACAAGCATATGAATTAAATACTGGTGCTAGAAGTTTGCAAACAGTTATGAATAATATTAGAACTTCATTTATTAGAGAAGTCTTACGAGGAACTGACAACACAATTCATTTAGATTCTGAAACTGTAATTAAAACAAATGGCCAAACAATGAATAGAAAAGGGAGAGGATAGTATGCATTTTGAATATAATGGTAATTTGTTAGAAGATGATAGAATTAATCTTGTAGCAAATGAAATAGTTAACAAATATTCACAAATTAGTTTTGAAAGAGCAAAAGAAGCTGCAATGCTTGAAGGTAAAATTTCTAGTCCTAAAACTGTTAATGATGAACTTAATAGATTATATAATATTATGCTAGTTAATAGTGATAATAAGGAAATGGTAACAATAGTTTATAAAGATTTTTTAGAAGTATTAAAAAATAGCAATATTGAAGAAGATGGAGAGAATTATATAAATTTAGTTGATGGAATAAATGCTTATCTTCAAAATAATGCTGAATTTCCCTTTTTAAGTGATTATCATTAAAAAATCATTTCAAATTGGGAGAGCATACTAATTATGTTAATTATCCTCAAAACTTATTTGATGGCAAATAAGTAACACACTACCAAGTCGGCATTTTGCCAACTAGGAATGTGTGCCAAAGGAGATCCTTTGGAAACCCAAGAAGCACCAATACTACAAACTATTGTAAGTAGTAAAGGGGCCTTTTTTATTTTGTCTTGCGACTTCATAAAAAAAGAAAAAAAGTCTACTACTTTCATTGCTAACGCAACAAAACGTAATATCCTTTTTTATAAAAATAACCTAATACCAATAAAAGTAAAAGGTTATTTTTCTTTGAAAATACTTTCGTATTTTCTTTGTATTTCTGATAAAAATCTTTCAATAGAATCTGCTTTATCTAACAATTTTTTATCAATATCTTTTTGTTCTTTTAAATAATTATGTATATCCTTAAAATATTCTTCTGTATCCATTGCTATATGTCTTTTTAATTCAATAGTATTTTCGGCATTTCTAATCTCTTCTTTAAATTCTTTTATTTTCTTATCATACATTTCATAGCTAACAATAATTTCATCTTTACCATATTTTATTGTTTCTTTTGAATATCCTACAAGTTTTGCAGATTTACTAAATGGAATACCTAAATATTGTTCTAATCCTTTTAATACAATAATTGATGGTTTAACTCTATATCCACTTTCTATATTATTTATTTCAGTATGACTTAAATTAAGTAAGTTTGCTAATTTTCTTGCAGATAACCCTTTTTCTTTTCGTGTATTTCTTACTAATTCTGCAAGTGTTTCATCAGATTTTTTCTTATTTAACATTCCTAATCATCTCCTCTGACAACTTAATTATATAACAAAAAATAGAAATATGCAAAAAAATGGAAACAGGGTTGACAATATAATATTTATGATGCATTATTGGATTATGGAAACCTAATCTCCAAAAAGAAAGGAGGAAATATCGGTTCAATAAAATCTAGTGTGAAGTAAAAATTACATAGATTAGCGTAATATAAGGGAAAGATAAGACTTTTTAAGTATTAAAATTTTTATCATACTTTTTCCCTTATTTTTGACTATTTTTTGATTATTTTAAAAATAATATTTGAAGTAAAAAATTAAATCGCTATTTTTTTACTTTGGAGTCATTTATATGTTTTATTGAACCAATAATTTTACTATTAAATATATATAATATTCTTCCTCTAAACAATTCAAAACTTTTATATCAAAATGCTATTCTTTTAATGACCTTTATCTTATTATTAGTACCTCCTGTATAGCCATTACTATATCTCTCATCTATATATGAATTTAATATATATTCTTTCCATCTAGATATTGTTTTTGTAGCTTCGATGAATTCACGTATATTCTTTTCTATACATTTACTTATCCATTTATTTATTTGGATTTCTACATCCATTTGATTAGAGTGATGAATAATATCTAAAAACTCTTCTTTTAAATAATATCCTTCCATCAAATCACTTGATATTTTTAATATATCATCTAATATATCTATTGGTAAAACATCTACCATATGACCATTTCTATATCTTTTAGTAAATACCCACCAATTTATCTCGTTACTATATTTTCTGAGTAGACTAACATTCTTTTTATTTTTTAATAATTTATATTCTTTACTCTTTTCTCCGTATAACTTTTGTAATCTTATTCTTATATCATCTAGCGCATCCATAATATAAGTGGTATAATGAAATCGGTCAACAACATATTTTGCTTTTGGAAATATTATTTGTGTGACCAACAAATATGGTTCGTACATATCTGATATTACGAACTCTACAGAATGCCTATTATTGCAATGAGTGAAATATTGTAATTGGTATTCTTTTTTTCTATTCGGTAATATATCTAATCTTTCTTATGTATTGGATCATTCAATATAAATGCATATTTCCCTTCCTTAGTGTCAGCTTTAAATTCATCAAATGATATAATTCTTGGTAAATTAACTACATATTTAGGTATTCCTGAAATTATATCAAACATTTCATTTTCCACAAATGTTATTGAAACTCTATTTTTCTCAGCAATATATTTAAGTGACAAATTATAATTTAACAAATCTTTCCTTATTTGTATTTTTACTTTATTTGATATATTTCCTTTACTTGTGTTTATATTTAAATTCTCAGTAAATATTTTATTGCAATTATAACAATGATATCTTTTCTTATGTATAATTAAATCTACCTTCGAGCCACAACTATCTAAATAAACACTTTTTATTGGTTTTAATTTATCATGTACTGAACTAGTAAATTTATTACATATAGAACATCTAACTTTCTTCTTTCTATTTTCTATATCTACCTCAATTAAACCATTACCCCCTTGATTAACATCAAGCATTTTAATTTCTTTGCTGTTTAATCCAATTAGTAAATAATAATCTTTCACTTTTTACCTCCTTAGCATTATTATTTACTTTATAATAACACATGAAAAAGAGATGATAAATCATCATCTCAACTTCACACTAGATTTTATTGAGCCTATAAAACGCTTTAAATCCTATATATTAATTTGATGCATCAGTAGTATTTTTTCTACTAAAATAATATATAAATGTCATAGCAATTGCAAACAAACTAATTAAAGCAATATAAGCTATTTTCATATTAGATGTCTCAGGATTACTATATCCTTTAGTAGTCATTGTAAATGGAACATCTGCAGGTTTTCCAACAATTGCAGCAACTCTCTGAGAAATATACTTATCTCCGTTAGAATTTTGCCTATCATATCCATATACCATACTTTCTTTAACATTTAAACCATTACTTAATGCTTCATAAGTTCTATTAAATTTAATTGTTATATCTCCTTCATCAATTGCTTTAATAGTTAGATTATTACCACTAATAGTACATTCAGCATTATCACTACATTCTGTTACAGTAAAATATTGTAAAACTTTATTAGTATCTTCCAAAGTAACAGACTCACCTACTTTAATCTCACCAATCTTATCATTAGCAAATGAAGGAATTCTACCAAAATTTTTTGAAGCATTAATAATACTTTGTTTAGTATCATTAACATTAATTGTACTATTTTCATCATAATCAGGTTTTTCACTACATCTATTATGTGAATCAGTACTTGTCTTCAAAAATCTAATATTTGAAATATCAAATCCACCTTTAATCTGATTATCCATCAAATCGTTTTTAATAGTATTAGGACTTTTAAAGAAGCCTGTATCATTCAATGTTTCCCATATTAATTGTTGAGTAGCTAAATAATACTGATAAGTATTTCTTCCTTTAACACCACTATTATATCCAAAATAATTATATAACATTACTTTATTAACAGCATCTTTTGCCACTGCTTCAGTTAAACCATTATCAGTCAAATATGATAACAAAGTTTGAGCATGATCATCAGTTTCATTGGTATATGTTCCTAATTGAGTACCAAAATCTATACAATAAGCATTCTTACTATCTACAGTTATATACTTCATAGGACTACATCCAACATTATTTGAAGAATTATTTTCTTTATTATCATATACTTTGTAAAATAAATTATTATCAACACTAATATTAGTTTCATTGATTTTAACAACAGCTTTAACAGCACCAACAAATGATATACTTGTAATTAAAGCCATCATCGCAAATGCTAATTTCATTTTTCTTTTTTTCATATCACATCTCCTTATACTTTATAAATAAATTATATTATATGAAACATAATTTTGCAAGTATATTTTACAAATAACAAAAAAATAGTCATAAAATGTGACTATTTTGCCTCTTCTGTAGCTCTTGTTTCACGAATTACCGTAACTTTAATTGTACCAGGGTATTGCATTTGAGATTCAATTTTTTCTTTAATTTCTCTAGCAATTTGATAAGAAGTTAAATCATCTACTTCCTCAGGTTTTACAATAACACGTAATTCTCTTCCAGCCTGTATTGCATATGTCTTTTCAACACCCTTAAATTCATTACCAATTTTTTCTAATTGTTCTAATCTTTGAAAATAATTTTCAGAAGAATCATTTCTAGCCCCAGGTCTAGAAGCACTAATTGTATCAGCAATACTAACTATTACAGATATAATATTATCAGGAGCAACATCTCCATGATGAGATGCTATAGCATTTATTACCACTTTATTTTCATTGTATTTTTTGGCAATATTCATTCCTATATCTACATGAGAACCTTCCATTTCAAAATCAATAGCTTTACCTATATCATGTAATAGACCAGCCCTCTTAGCTAAATTAACATTTTCTCCTAATTCAGAAGCTATAAGACCAGAAATATATGCAACTTCCTTAGAATGCTTTAAAGCATTCTGTCCATAACTTGTTCTAAATTGTAATTTACCAATAATTTCTAATAATTCAGGATCAATCTTAGATATACCAAGTTCATAAGCAACATTTTTACCATTTTCTTTAATTTTTTGATTAATTTCATTGCACATTTTATCATAAACTTCTTCAATTCTACCAGGATGAATTCTTCCATCTTTAATTAAAGTTTCCAAAGTTAACCTAGCAATTTCTCTTCTTAAAGGATCAAAACTAGATATAACTATAGCTTCAGGAGTATCATCAATTATTAAATCAACTCCAGTAACAGACTCAATAGTTCTAACATTTCTTCCTTCTCTACCAATTATTCTCCCCTTCATTTCATCATTAGGTAAAGATATAACTGATACAGTTTGTTCATTTGTAACATCTGCAGCATATTTCTGCATACAGTTAACAAGCAAATCTTTTGCCTTGTTATCAAGATCTAACTTGACATCTGCCTCTCTATCTTTAATATATGTAGCAATCTCTTTACTCATTTTTTCTTCTACTATCTTCATAATAGCAACTTTTGCTTGCTCTTTAGAATAGCCACTAATTTTTTCCAACTCTAGAAGTTCATTCTTCTTAATTTCTTCCATTTCTACTTTTATTTCTTGAATTTCTTCTTGTTTTTTCTGAAGATTGCTTTCTTTTTCATTTAAAGCTATTTCTCTATTTTGAAGAACTTCATCACGTCTATCAATACTACTTTCTCTCTGAATTAGACGATCTTCTAAATCTTTAACTTCATTTTTTCTTTCTTTTATAGCCTTATCAGCCTCTATTTTTAATTTGTTTATGTCTTCTTTAGTTTCAATAATAGAGTCTCTCTTATATTTATCAGCTTCTTTTTTTGCTTTTTCAATTATAGAATCAGCTAATTTTTCTTTCTTTTTATTTTTTAAATAATTTATAACAAGTATTAAAACAATACCAATTACTAATCCAAGAATAAATAGCAAAATGGAGAACTCATTATCTTTCATACGAACACCTCCATTCTAATAAATTTAATATAGATAATATATAACTATACAATTTAATTTTATATATAAAATAAGATAATGTCAAGGTGTTTTAAAATTTTCAGTAAAAAAGAGTAAAATTTCTTCGCAAAGAAATTTGATATAATTACCCCCCGAAGTTTGACAGTTAACGAATTTATAAATATCAATCAATGCCTTTTAATAAAAGGTTTTTATTTTGTCAAGTTTTTGCTATTTTATTGTTGTGATTGTTATGATATATGCTATTGCATTCTAAACAAATAAAACAAGTTTTTAATAGAAATATAATAAAAAGGGTAGAATTCCCCTTACCCCATTGCAATGTGGTATTGCAAAACTAAGTTAATAAAGTTTTTCTAGTATAGATCAATATACTATTAATTATTTTTCTTCCATTAGTAGTTAGATAATACTTGTTTTTTCTAGCTACTTTTTTGATTATTCCGTGTGCTTTAATTTAGATAGTAACCGAGTAAGTTTATTAATATCTTTCTTGGTTATTTCTTTAGAAAAGTATTTCTCTCTAATTAATTTGTTTGAAAAGCCATTAATTAAATACTCACCAGAAGATATAATAGTAAATAATTTTAAAGTAAATTTTATAAGGTAATTGCATAAAAACTTATAAACTAGGTATAACATGAAAAAAGAGATTTTCAATATTCTTAAAATCATGATTATATCTAGTTATTTTTTGATTTAGAGTTAACTTTTCACCCATAGATTTATCAAGTTTAGCAAGATTGAAAACTATTTTTCTGATAGTAGAAATATTTTCTATAGAATTGCCTTTTTTATTAGTAGAGTGATCTTCATC